>JACCDL010379526.1_pt1 | contig 16346 bp, 10 predicted proteins | sample 7441931 | NCBI WGS metagenome assembly JACCDL01 (sample SAMN15323437, study PRJNA562643) | freshwater metagenome | isolation source: river surface water | place: USA:Blue River Watershed | collected 2017-08-16 | reverse complement strand
GCGGGGCGTTATGAGGTATGGCTCGACTACGCCTGCCCGGAGGCCGACGCCGGCTCCACGGTCGAAGTGCGACTGGGCGGCTCGGCGCTGCGCGCCAAGATCACCGACGGATGGTATCCGCCCCTGCTCGAGCAGGACGTCTTCCCGCGTAAGAACGGCGAATCCGTCATGCGCGAATTCAAGTCCGTGCGCCTCGGCGACCTCGACCTGTCGCCCGAACCCGCGGAGCTCACCATCAAGGCCGTCGAGATGCCCGGAAAGACGGTCATGGAACTGCGTCGCGTGACGCTGATCCTGAAATGACGCGTCTCCTCGCCCTGCTCTCTGCCTGCGCCTACCTGGGCGCGGCGGATCCCTTCCGCATCGAACTGCAGACCGTGTCGACCGGTTTCGACAAAGTCACCTGCTGGGTGCACGCCCGACCGGGATTCGTGCACGGCGCGGAACCTGCGGCCGTGATCACCCTGCAGAAACTGACCCTGAAGGGCAGCGACGTCTTCGGCCCGCTGGCGGAGTTCAGGTCCGACGACGGCGGCCGCACATGGGGAGCCCCCGTCGTGCATGAGCGCACGCTCGGGCACCGCACGGAGGGCGACGTGCGCATCACGCCCTGCGACTTCTGGCCGAAATGGCACGCCAAGACCGGACGCCTGCTCGGCACGGGACACGACGCGCGCTACCGCAACGACAAGGTCATCCCGAACCGGCCTCGCACGACCGTCTATTCCGTGTATGACCCGGCGTCCCGGACCTGGGCCGCCTGGGAGAGCCTGCGGATGCCCGACGAGCCGAGGTTTTACAGCGCCGGCGCCGGCTGCACCCAGCGGGTGGACCTGCCCGACGGGGACGTGCTGCTGCCGATCTACTTCGCCGCCAAGGACGAGAAGGAATACCGCGTGTGCGTCCTCCGCTGCGCGTTCGACGGCAGGAAACTCACCGTGCGGAAGGCGGGCTCGGAAATCCGCATTCCGGGCGCGCGGGGCGCCGGCGAGCCCTCTCTCGCCGTGGTCGGCGGCCGATACTACCTGACCGTCCGCCACGACCTCGCCGCCTACGTTGCGGTGAGCGACGACGGTCTGGACTTCTCGCCGCCGCGCCGGTGGACGTTCGACGACGGCTCCGACCTCGGCAGCTACAACACGCAGGCCCACTGGGTCACCCACCGTGACCGTCTCTTCCTGGTCTACACCCGGCGAGGCGCGAACAACGACCACATCCCCCGTCACCGGGCCCCGCTCTTCATCGGGGAAGTCGACGTGGCCGGACCTCGGGTGATCCGGGCCAGTGAGCGCGTGCTCGTACCCGAACGCGGCGCGCGCCTCGGCAACTTCGGCGTCGGCCAGGCCGGCCCGTCCGAGACCTGGGTGAGCGTGACCGAGTGGATGCAGACCACCCCGCCCAATCCCTACGACTTCACCAAGTGCACCGCCCGCGGATCGGACAACGCCGTGTTCGTCGCCCGTCTCCTCTGGTCCGAACCCGATCCGCATTGGCTGGCCCGATGAGACTTGCCGCCGTCCAGATCCTCCTCGCCTCCTGCCTGCTGGCGGCCCCTTCGCCTTTCGAGGGGAATGAGAAGGTCCTGGAGACGGCCAAGAACTTCAAGGGACGCGGGGTGCAGGCGGACGACACGCCGCCGACCGGACCGCAGGAAGCGCTCCAACGCTTCGTGACCCGGCCCGGTCTTGCCGTCGACCTGGTGGCGGCGGAACCCGCCTTGGCCCAGCCGATCCATGCCAGCTGGGATTCCCGTGGACGGATGTGGGTGGTGCAGTATCGGCAGTATCCCTTCCCCGCCGGACTCAAGGTCGTGAGCTACGACCAGCACCTCCGGGCGCAGTTCGACAAGACTCCGGCTCCGCCGCCCCTCGGGGACAAGGGCGCCGACATCATCAGCGTCCTGGAGGACACCGACGGCGACGGCCGGATCGACCGGCAGACCGACGTCCTCAAGGGGCTGAACATCGTCACCGCATCCGTCGTCGGAGCCGGCCGGCTCTGGGTGCTGAATCCGCCGTATCTGCTGAGCTACGGCCTGAAGGACGGGCTGCCCGCAGGGGACCCGCGCGTCGAACTCTCCGGCTTCGGCCTCGAGGACACGCACAGCACCGCCACGAACCTCCAATGGAACGTCGACGGCTGGCTCTACGGCGTCAACGGCAGCACCACCACCGGCGCGGTCGGCGTGCCCGGCGGACCGAAGACCCGCTGGAGCGGGCAGTGCGTCTGGCGTTTCCATCCCTCCCGGAAGAAATTCGAAATCTACGCCGAAGGCGGCGGCAACACCTACAGCCTGGACATCGACGCCAAGGGCCGTGTCTTCACCGGCACCAATTACGGCGCGACCCGCGGCATGCACTACGAGATGGGCTCCTACGGGGTGAAGAACTGGGGCAAGCACGGTCCGCTCACCAACCCGTTCGCCTACGGCTGGTTCGAGCACATGCGCAGTCAGGGCGACGAGCGCCGCTTCCCCCAGGCCTTCGTGATCTACGAGGGCGGACGGCTGGGCGCCGAGTACGAGGGCAAGGTCATCGCCCCCAACTCGCTGGCGAACAAGGCCTACCTCAGCCGCGTCATTCCCACCGGATCGACCTTCCGCACCGTCGACGAGCAGGATTTCATCACCAGCCCGGACCGCTGGTTCCGACCAGTGTGGACGGGCGTCGGCCCGGACGGAGCGGTCTATCTGGCCGACTGGTACGACACGCGCCTGAGCCACGTGAACCCCGTCGACGACTGGGACAAGGCGCGCGGCCGACTGTACCGCGTCCGTCGCGCGGACCGGCCCGCCGGCGTGCCTGCCTTCGACCTCTCCACGGCGCACCCCGACCGGCTCATCGACATGCTGGCGCACCCGAACGAGTGGTTCCGCAAGCAGGCGGTGCTCGAGATCGGCTGGCGCGGGCTGCGCGACACCGTGCCCGCGCTGCGGAGGATGCTTGACGCTCCCCACGCCCTCGAGGCCCTGTGGGCGCTCGACCTTCTTGGCGAGGCCGGAGAGCCGCCCGTCACGCATCTTGACCCCTATGTGCGTCGCTGGGCATGGAAGATCGTCGCCGAACGCGGCGCGGCCCCCTCCGCCGAAGCGATCGCGGCCGCCGCCACCGAGACGCATCCGGAAGTGCGCATGCAGATCCTGGCGACCGCGAAGCGCCTTCGTGCCGCCGGCCTGCCTTTGCTGGCCGAGACCGCGTCGACCGATGACGCCTCAGGCCGCATCCCCCTGATGGCCTGGTGGGCGCTGGAGTCGGCGCTGAGCGACGACGCCGGTCGCCTCAAAGTGCTTGAACTCGTGCAGGAGGGCTCGCTCGTTCACACCCCGCTCTTCCGTGACCATCTCGCCGCACGTCTCGGACGCCGTCTTGCGCAGGGCGGCCAAGCCGACGGACTCGCCGACGCGGACCGCGTCCTGGCCGCATGCGCCGACAAAGTCGCGGCGGAACGCATCATTGACGGCGTGCTGACCGCTCTCGATGCCGGCGAGCTTCCGCCGATGCCGGCGGCGCTTGCACGCGCGGTACGGATCCGACTCGAGGCGACGGGCGCAGCGCCCTTCTCCTTGGCGGACCTCAGGGCGGGCAAGGCCGAGTCGGTCAAGGCCGCCTTGGCCGCCATCGGCGACCACAAGCTTCCCGTGCTCCGGCGCGCGCAGGCCGCCGACGCCCTTTCCCGCGCCGGCCGTGCGGAGGCCCTCGAGCCCCTGCTCAAGATCCTCGGCCAGCCCGGCGCCACGCCCGGCAAACGCGCCTTCCTTGCCGCCGCCGTCCGCTATGACGACCCGCGCGTCCCGGCCGCGGTGCTCGCCAACTACGAACGCGGGTTCGCCGCCGACCTCGGCCTGCGTGAGGACGCGCTGCGCGCGCTCAGCGCCCGGGCCGCCTGGGCCCGGCTGCTGGTCGACGCCGTGGACGCGGGCAAAGTCATGTCGGCGCATGTCAGCGCCGACCAGGCGCGCCTCATCGCGGGGCATGGCGACCCCGCGCTCAAGTCCGACGTGGAACGCCTCTGGAAACACCTGCTGATCACCGGAGTCACGCCGGAGAAAGACCGTGAGGCCGCGCGCCTGCGCGCCGTCTTCCGCGCCGGAGAAGGCGACCCGGCCAAAGGTCGCGCCCTCTTCACCGCCCGCTGCGGCGCATGCCACGCCCTGAAGGGCGAAGGCGGAGCCGTGGGACCGGACCTCACGGGATACGAACGGACCAGCCTCGACTTCTGGGTGATGAACCTCGTCTACCCCAGCCTCGAGATCCGCGAGGGCTACGGCACCTATCTGGCGAAAATGAAGGACGGCACCGTGGCCGCGGGGATCCTCACCCGAAGGGACGGCGGCGCAATCGTCCTGCGCGACCTCGCGGGCGGCACGACCACGCTGAAGGAGGAAGCCGTGGCCTCCCTCGAGGCCAGCCCCGTATCCGTCATGCCGGAGGGACTCCTCGCCGGACTGTCCGACCAGGAGATCCGTGACCTCCTCGCGCACCTCATGCGCTGAGGCGGCCTTGACCGGCGACGCCAGCCCTCCAACTTCGACCCCGTGAAGAAGTTCATCCTGTTCATGCTCGGCCTGCGTCTGCTCTTCCTGACCGCCGCCGTCGCAATGTGCGTGTTCGGACTCCTCGCAGCGGGGGAGCCGGGAATCCCTTGGACCTGGCGCGCCGGCTACGCCGCCGGGCTGGGCCTGAGCGCGTTCCTCTGGACCCGCGTGTGGAAGGCCGTCGTGCGGACCTGGAAAGAATAGGCATACGAGCGGAACTGAAGGCGCCCGCCGGACGCAACTATGGCTGGCAGTCCCCCTGCGGACGGCTATGAATCTGCCCCCGTCCCCATGAAGCTCCCCGCCCTGCTGCTCGCCGCGCTCATCGCCGCGTCCCCCCTCTGCGCCCAGGAGAAGTCCGCGCCCAAGAAGAAGGTCGACAAGACCAGCGCCGACTGGTGGCCCGACAACAGCAAGGGCTCGCCCACGCCGCACGCGCCCGCCGAGAATCCGCCCGAGGCCAAGCGACAGCGCTCACAGCGTTCACAAGCCCCGGGCAAGGGCGAGACGATCGCCTTCATCGGCAACGGCTTCGCCGAGCGTGAGACTTACTACGGACGCATCGAGACCGAGCTCCAGCTGCGCTTCCCCGACCGCGGCTTCATCGTGCGAAACCTCGGACGTTCCGGCGACACTCCCGCCTTCCGTCCGCATCCCGCACGCGCCAGCCAGTGGGCCTTCCCCGGCGCCGAGAAGTTCCATCCCGAATACGCCCAGCACAACGGCAAGGGGTTCTTCTCCACCCCCGACCAGTGGCTCTTCCACGTCAAGGCGGGGACCATCGTCGCCTTCTTCGGCTACAACGAGTCCTTCGACGGCGTCGCCCGGGTCGACAACTACGAGGCCGAACTCGACGCGTTCGTGACGCACACCCTCACCAAGGCGTACGATGGCGAACGCGCTCCGCGTCTCGCCCTGGCCTCCCCCTTCGCGTTCGAGGACCTCTCCAAGAAGCGCGACCTGCCCGACGGCAAGAAGGAGAACGAACGCCTGTCCGCCTACTCGCAGGCCATGGGCCGCGTCGCCCAGAAGCACGGCCTGACGTTCATCGACCTCTTCAGCGCCACGCGCGAGGCCTACGCCGCCAAGACCGCGGACTCCCCCGACTACACCATCAACGGCTTCGCCCCCACCGACCACGGTTACCGCTCCGCGGCCAAGTTCATCGCGGACGCCCTTTACGGACCCACTCCGCGGCGCTCCCAGGCCGACGAGGCCCTCGTCAACGCGGCCGTGAAGCAGAAGGATCACTGGTGGAACTCGGACTACGCCATCGTCAACGGCGTGCACACCCACGGGCAGCGGTACAACCCGTTCGGCCCGCAGAACTACCCTGACGAAGTCCGCAAGATCCGCGAGATGACCGCCCTGCGCGACGCGCTCATCCAGGACGTGGCCGCCGGACGACGCAAGGACCTGACCGTCGACGACTCCAAGACCCACCCGCTGCCGCCCGTACCCACGAACTACAAGCCCAGCGACAAGAACGGCGACCCGGCCAAATTCCTCTCCGGCGAAGAAGCCATCGCCAAGATGAAGCTCCTGCCGGGGTTCAAGGTGAACCTCTTCGCCGACGAGTCGATGTTCCCCGACCTGAAGAAGCCCGTGCAGATGTCCTTCGACGGCAAGGGCCGCCTCTGGGTCGCGACGACGCCGACCTACCCGCACCACCGCCCGGGCGATCCCGCTCCGGACGACCAGCTGCTCATCCTCGAGGACACCGACGGCGACGGCCGCGCCGACAAGCGGAGCGTGTTCGCCGACGGCCTGCACCTGCCCATCGGCTTCGAGATCGCGCCCGAAGGCGTCTACCTCTCGCAGGAGCCCAACCTCGCCCTGCTCATCGACGACGACAAGGACGGCAAGGCGGACCGCAAGGAGCTCATCCTGCACGGCTTCGACTCGCACGACACGCACCACGCCATCTCCGCCTACTGCTCCGACGCCTCCGGCGCGTTCTACCTGCTCGAAGGACGCTTCCTGCACAGCCAGGTGGAGACCCCCTACGGCCCCCGCCGCTGCAACGACGGCGGCGCCTGGCGCTTCGATCCGAAGTCGTTCCGGCTCGAGCGCTTCAACCAGACCGACGTCTCCAATCCCTGGGGCTTCTCGTTCAACCGCTGGGAACAGCCGCACCTCTCGGACGCCTCCCCGGGCGAGAACTGGTGGGCGCTGCCGCTCTCGGCCAAGATGCCCTACGGCATCGAGATCCCCAAGATCGAGCAGTTCGTCCCCAAGCGCTCCCGGCCCAGCTCCGGCGCGGAGTTCGTGTCCTCGCGCCACTTCCCCGACGAGTACCAGGGCGACTTCATGACCTGCAACACCATCGGCTTCCTCGGCATCAGCCTGGGCACGCCGAAGGACGACGGCGCCGGCTACGTCGGCACGGCGCACGGCGACCTCATCGTCTCCGAAGACGGGAACTTCCGCCCGGTCGACCTGGAGTTCGCGCCCGACGGGTCGCTCTACTTCCTCGACTGGCAGAATCCTCTGATCGGCCACATGCAGCACAACGCCCGCGATCCCAACCGTGACCGCGAGAAAGGCCGCATCTACCGCATCACCTACCCCGCCCGCCCGCTGCTCAAACCGGCCAAGGTCGACGGCGCCACGGTCGCCGAGCTGCTGGAGAATCTGAAGGAGCACGAATACCGCACGCGCTACCGCACGCGGCGCGAATTGCGCGGACGTCCGGCCTCCGAAGTGCTGCCTGCCGTGAAGGCCTGGGTCGAGAAGCTCGACCCCGCCGACCCTGAGTTCGAGCACCACCTCTGCGAGGCGCTGTGGGCCACCTGGGCCCAGAACGCGCCCGACGAGGCGCTGATCCGCCGCCTGCTCTCCGCCAAGCGCCCCGAAGCCCGCGCCGCGGCCGCCGACGTGGTCCGGCACTCCTTCTGGAAGCTTCCCGCCCACGCCGACCTGCTCCTGCAGGCCGCCCGGGATGAGCATCCGCGCGTGCGCCTCACGGCCCTCGTGGCGGCCTCCTGGATGGACAACGCCGACGGAGCCCGCATCGCGCTGGAGACTTTCCGCAAGCCCATCGACCGCTGGACCGGTCCCGTGACGCACTACGTGATGACCTACACGCTCGCCGATGACGTGAAGTCGTTGGTGGGCGGCGGACTGAAACTGGATGACAACCCGGCGGCGGCCGACTACCTGGCGGGCAAGAGCTCCATCAGCAAGCCCGTGGCCGAGGAAGGCGGCACCGTCCGGCCCTCCCGCAAGCTGACGGCCGACGAGCAGAAGATCTTCGACCTGGGCAAGTCGGTCTACTTCCGCGACGCCCACTGCGCCACCTGCCACCAGGCCGACGGCAAGGGCCTGCCCAACGTCTACCCGCCCCTGTCCCGCAGCGACTGGCTCGAGAACGATGAGCGCGTCATCAAGATCGTGCTGAAGGGGCTGTGGGGCCCGATCAAGGTCTCCGGCAAGGACTTCGACCCCACCAAGGGAGTGCCGCCCATGATGGGCTTCGCGGGACTGCTCAACGACCAGGAGGTCGCCGCGGTCATCACCTTCACCCGCCTCGCCTTCGGCAACAACGGCAAGCCCGTGACCGCTGAACAGGTCGCCAAGGTGCGTGAAGCCACCAAGGACCGCGTGAACTTCTACATGACCGAGGAGATCCTCAAGGAGCATCCCCTCAGGCCGGCCGGGCAGGCCAAGGGCGGGAAGAAGAAATAAGCCGCCGCAGCCTGACCGGATCCCAAGGGGCCGACGATGCCGGCCCCTTTGTTTTTCGATGGTTGTAAGCCTCCTGACCGACCCTAGAACAACCTCATGCGTCTCATCGCTTCCTTCCTCACGCTCGCGGCCCTGCCTGCGGCTGCTTTCAATTTCAAGGGCGTGCCGGCCGACGCCGCGATGGTCTTCGCGACCGAGTCGACGGCCGACCTTGCCATCTCGAAGTCCCCCGCCGCCCAGGCGCTGAAGGCGCGGTTTCAGAAATCGCAAATGTCCGACCTCGCCGGTCTCGACATCCAGAAGGAGATCAAGGACGCGACCGGCCTCGACCTGTCCTCGCCTGACATCTCCTTCGCCGGCGGCATGTACGGCGCGCTCGCTGCGACGCCTGACTTCGTGCTGATCATCCGCGGCCAGTACGACCGTTCGCGTCTCGACAGCTTCTGCGCCGCCCAGGGGGTCAAAGCGGCCCAAGCGGCGGGATTCAAGGGCTGGGAACTGCCGGACCTGGTGAACGCGCTGGGCAAAAGCCCGACTGCGCAGAAGCGCGAGGTCGATCCCCCTGCGGTCTTTCCCTACGACGCGCGCACGCTGGTGCTCGTCAAGCCGTCGCGCGCCGCGGGTGTCTTCGCCTCCCTCAAGGGCTCCGCGCCCTCGTATCAGCCCGGATCTGACGCCTCCGCCACCACCGCAGCGGTCGGCAAAGGCTACCTCTACCTGTCCGCGGACAAGTCGCTGATGCCGGCCGAACCCAATGACCAGAGCGGCTTCAACGGGCTCGCCGCCGCGATGGGCGAAAAGGGTGACTCACAGGTCATGAAGTTGGAAGTGCGCTTCACCGCACCGGACAAGGCGGCGCCGTTCGCCATGCAGGCCCAGGGCATGATGGCCATGCTGCCCCTGATGGTGGCCGGCGATCCGACCGCCCCCAAGTCGCCGGCCGACCAGGCCAAGGCCAAGCTCGTCAGCGACTTCGTCTCCGGCATTGGACCGGTCGAACACAAGGGCGACCGGGTCGTCTTCTCCGCCAACTGGAGCACCGAACGCCTTCTGACGATGGTCAACCAGATGCTCGACCAGGCCGAGCAGGACCTGAAGAACGGCGCCGCCCCCTTCAGCATCCCCGGCCCGGACGATCCGCCCGCGCCCAAGCGCAAGTGAATCATTCCTGATCCGCAACAGAAAGGGCGGGACCATGAGGCCCCGCCCTTTTCACGGACAGGCACGAATCGCTCAGCCGCAGCAGCCGGTCTTCTTGTCGCCGGAACCGCAGGAGCCGCCGTCCTTGTTGCAGCAGCCGCAGGTGCCGAGGCATTCGCCCGAACCGCAGCAGGCCAGGCAGCAGAAGCCCTTGCGGCCGACCCAGGCGAGGTAGAGTCCGGCGAGGACGAGGACGATGACCAGCGGGTCCCAGACCTTCTTCATGAGCACGTTGACGAAGAAGATGTTGAACAGCAGCGCGCCGGAGAGGACCACGCCCCAGCCACGGGTGCACTTCATGATGAGCAGGACGCCGGCCACGATCTCAAGGGCCTTGATGACGTTCATGTAACCGGAGCCGCCCATGGCCGTGAAGAAGGCCGTGGTGAGCTTGACGGCCTCCTCGCCGTTGGGCGGCGTGGGAGCGGGAAGCAGGGACTTCAACGCCGGCACGAAATTCGCGACGCCGAAGATGATGAACGCCACGCCCAGCAGGAGGGCGACGATGCAGGGTAGTTTTTTCATAGCGCCAAAAGGGTAACCCAAATGAGCGCTTATGAAAGGGCTAACTTCAGAGGCCCTTGTGGGCTCCGTCGCAAAGAGGGCCCTTCTTGGAGTGCTTGCAGGCGCAGAAATAGACGGTTCCGGCGGCTTCCGCCTTGTAAGGCACGGGAACGAGCGCGGTCCCCTTGTGCGCACCGTCGCAGAAGGGCTGGCTTTTGCTCTGTCCGCAGGAGCACCAGTAGTAGGTCTTGCCGGCTTCGACGAGGACGGGAATCGGGGACTTCTGAGGGATGCCAGGGGAGGACATGAGGATGAGATGCAGGATGAAGGATGAAAGATGGACGATGGTGGATGGAAGCAGTGGGTCAGGCGAGGTCGAAGAGGAGGGCTTCGATGGGGCCGGAATGCACGAAGGTCAGGGCGCCAGGATTCTCCGTACTGAGGGCATCGCCAGGCGAGAGCTTTACATCACCGACCTCCACCTCGCCGGCGATCAATTGGAACCAGAGCCCCCTGCCCGCTCGCAACTCATGGGCAAGGACTCCCGCGCCGGATGTCTTCACCCGCCAGACATCCGCGTCCTGACTGATGGACGCGGACCCTTCGCGACCGTCCTTCGAGATGATGAGCACCTTGTCCGCCGCAAGCTGGGCCTCCGTGGGCTTCCATTCGGCGTAGCGAGGGCGCAGGCCTGGTCGGTCGGGCTCAATCCAGACCTGGATGAGATGCAGACGTTCGGCCTTGGAGGGATTGTATTCGCTGTGCCGGACTCCGCTGCCGGCGCTCATGACCTGGATCTGGCCAGGTCTGGGCTGGGCATGGTTGCCCAGGCTGTCGCGATGTTCAATCACGCCCTCCAGGACGTAGGTGAAGATCTCCATGTCTCGGTGCCCGTGCGGCGGGAAGCCCATGGCGGGGGCGACGACGTCCTGATTGATGACCCGCAGAGACCTGAAGCCCATGTGGGCAGGGTCATGGTAGTCGGCGAAGCTGAAGCTGTGCCGCGCCACGAGCCAACCATGGTCCGCGAAGCCCCTTTCGGCCGAACGCCTGATTTGAACGCCCATCCCGCAAACGTCAGGGAAAAGCCGCGCCATGCAAACCGGCCATGCGGGGGATTTGGGTTGAACTAAGGCCCTGCACCTGCTCAATGGACGTTCCTTTGTCGGGCTGTGGCTCAATCTGGTAGAGCGCTGCTTTCGGGTAGCAGAGGCTGAGAGTTCAAATCTCTCCAGCCCGACCACTTAAAAAGGCCCCGGCGGCTCAAGCAGTCGCCGGGGCCTCCAGTTGTGGATTGTCGAAACGGGACCGCAGGGCTCTAGTGCCCCATGCCCGCTCTGCGCGCCCTGCTGTTCGCCCTGACGGGACTCCTGGCCGCCTGCGCTCCCGAAGCGCCACCGCGCCGTCCGGCCGTACTGGTCCACGTGATGCCCTGGTTCGAGAGCAAAGATCGCTCCGGCGCCTGGGGCTGGCATTGGACGATGGACAAGAGGAACCCGGACCGGGGCGAACTCGCGGCGCATGACCGTCCTCTCATCGGCCCCTACGACTCCTCCGATCCTGCGGTCGTCGCCTATCAGGTCGCGCTGATGAAGGCGGCCGGCGTCGACGGCGTGATCCTCGACTGGTACGGGCCGGGCGGGTTCAAGGACTACGAGGCGATCCATCGCGCCTCCCTGCTCCTGGTGGCGGAGGTCAAGAAGGCCGGACTCAAGTTCGCGGTCTGCGTGGAGGACAACGCCGGCGCACGCTTCATGAAGGAGGCCGGCCTCTCCCGCGCCGCCGCGACATCCAAGGTCGCCGAATCCTTCGAGTGGCTGGAGAAGCACTGGCTCAGAGATCCGGATTACTTCCGGCTGGAAGGAAGACCGCTGCTGCTGATCTTCGGACCCCAGTATCTCACCGAACCGGAATGGACGGCCATTCGGACACGGATGCCCTCCTCGCCCCTGGTCTTCACCCTGCCGCATCTGGCTTTTCGCGCGGGCGGCTCCTGGGGCGTCGATGGCGCCTACGCCTGGATTCCCGTGAGCGAAGGCCGCACGATCGCACCGGAAGCATGGAAGGCCGAATTCGCCGCCCTGCATCAAGGTCCCGACAAGGACCGGATGCTGGCCGCGGCCTTTCCGGGATACCGGGACTTCTACGCCGAGGCCGGGCTGCATGCGAGCTACGGACGCATCGACCACCGCGACGGCGCCACGTTCGCGGAATCCCTGGACCTCGCCCTGAACAGCGGCGCCAAGGTCGTGCAGATCGCGACGTGGAACGACTATGGCGAGGACACCGGCATCGAGCCCACCGCCAAGCGAGGGCACCGGGAACTGGAAACTTTGATGCGGCGGCTGCGGCCCGGCGCCGATACGGCCGAACTCAGTCGCATAACAGAAGCTTACCTGAAGGCCTGCGGGCGCTGATAGGCCAATTTCCCCATCCCCGTCTTTGCAGGAGGGGTTGCGGTCGCCCGGGGATGAACTTTATTTCGGGACATGAGGGCACCCCTCCTCACCCTTCTACTTTGCGCTCCTCTGCTGGGAGCCGACCGCAAGGTCTCCTTCAGCCGGGAAATCCGGCCGATTCTTTCCGAGAACTGCATCGCCTGTCACGGACCCGACGAGAAGGGCCGCAAGGGCGAACTGCGTCTCGACGATGAACAGGACGCCAAGCGCGACCGCGACGGCGATCGCGTGATCTCACCCGGCAATCCTGACAAGAGCCTGCTCATTTCCCGCATCCTCTCGAAGGATCCCGACGAGGTGATGCCGCCGCCCAAACAGCACAAGACGGTCTCCCCCGCCCAAGTCGAACTGCTCAGGGAGTGGATCCGGCAGGGAGCGCAGTGGGGTCGACACTGGTCCTACGAGCCCGTGGTCCGGTCCGAAGTTCCGGCCAACGGCGAGAAGAATCCGGTCGACGCCTTCCTCGCCGACCGTCACCGCCGGGAAGGCCTCCGCTGGTCGGCTCCGGCCGACCCCGCCATCCTGGTCAGACGCACCGCCCTCGACCTCACCGGCCTGCCTCCCTCCGCCGAAGAATTGGACAAGCTCACCGGCCGCCCTCAGGCCGAAGTCGTCGCCCACTTCCTCGCCAAGCCCGCCTACGGGGAGCACTGGGCCCGGCAGTGGCTCGACCTCGCCCGCTACGCCGACAGCGCCGGATACCCGAGCGACCCGGGCCGTGACATCTGGGCCTACCGCGACTGGGTCATCCGCGCCCTCAACGCCAACCAGCCCTTCGACCGCTTCACCGTCGAGCAGCTCGCCGGCGACCTCCTGCCGAACCCGACCGACGACCAGCTGATCGCCACCGCGTTCCACCGGAACACCATGACGCAGAACGAGGGCGGCACCAGCGACGAGGAGTTCCGCATCGCGGCGGTCATCGACCGCGTGAACACCACCTACGCCGTCTGGATGGGCACGACGATGGCCTGCGCGCAGTGCCACACCCACAAGTACGACCCGATCACCATCACGGAATACTTCCGCTCCTACGCCTTCCTGAACCAGACCGCCGACGCGGACAAGAAGGATGAGTCGCCCCTGCACACCTTCACCACCGATGAGCACCGAGCGCGCCGCAAGGAGCTCGAGGGAGTGATTGCCGAGCTCGACAAGCGGTTCGCCTCCCCTCCCGCCGCCTGGCTGGCCGGACAGGACAAATGGGAGTCCTCCGTCCGCCTCGACGCCGGCTGGAAGAGCGCAAGGCCGGCCAAGGTGGCTTCCACCGCGAAGCGCGGCGTGGAAATCGCCGATGACGGCACGGTGTCCCTGGCGGGCAGGCCCGAGCAGGACGTGCAGACCGTCGACATCCCTCTGGATTCCGAGCGGCTGACGGCCCTGCGGCTTGAGACTTTCCCCTCCGGCGGAAACTTCGTCCTCACCGACATCCGGGCTCAGCTGATTCGGCCCGCGGCGGCCGCCGTACCCGCCGCGAAGTTCGTACGCATCGAGCTGCCAGGCAAGAAGCGCTTCCTCCAGCTGGCCGAAGTCGAGGTGTTCAGCAAGGGCGCCAATGTCGCCCAGGGCCGCCCGGCCAAGCTGAGCAGCCAGTATGTCGACGCGGCCGCGGGACGCGCCGTGGACGGCAATACCGACGGCGCCTACGCCAAGGGATCCGTCGCGCACAGCGCCGAAGAGGACTCTCCCTGGTGGGAAGTCGAACTCACGGGCGAACTCCCCGTGGAGAAAGTGACCGTCTGGAACCGTGCCGACGGCGTCAGCGACCGGCTCAAGGGCTTCGAATTGGTGCTGCTGGACGCCGCCCGCAAGGTCGTGTGGCGCAGCGCCCCGACCCCTGCCCCGGCCAAGGACCACGCCTTCGCGGTCGGCGGGCCTTCGCCCGTCAACTTCACCGCCGCCTTCGCGGACCACGAGCAGCCCGGCTTCCCTGCGAAGTCTCTCGTGGCGAAGGCAGGCAAGGCCGAGGGCTGGGCGGTGGCACCGCAGGCCGATCGTCCGCATCGGCTGACGCTGGCGACGTCCGCTCCGCTCAGTGTGACGCCGGGCTCCCTGCTGCGCGTCACCCTCATTCAGAAATCCGTCCACAAGCAGCACGTGCTCGGCAAGTTCCGCCTGCTGACCTCCGGCGACCCCGCCGCCGCGACCGGCGCCGAACTCCCCGCCGAGGTCCTGGCCGCCGCGGCGGTCGAGCCCGCCGCACGTAATGATGCGCAGAAGTCAGCGCTGGCCTCCTACTATGCGCGCAAGGTCTCCAAGGCCTCCGCCACCGAGCGCAAGCAGCTGGCGACCGCGCAGGAGATGCTCGCCGCGCTCAAGCCCGTCACCGTGCCGATCATGAAGGAGCTCGGCGAAAAGGAGCGACGCGTGACCAAGGTCCAGCTCCGCGGCAACTGGCAGAACCTCGGCGACGAGGTCAGCCCGGGGACTCCCTCCGCCTTCCCGCCGCTGTCCAAGGACGCCGCGGCGGACCGCCTCGCCTTCGCGCGCTGGCTCGTCAGCCGTGAAAACCCGCTCACCGCCCGCGTGACCGTGAACCGCATGTGGGAGACCATCTTCGGCGTCGGCATCGTGCGCACCTCCGAGGAGTTCGGCAGCCAGGGCGACCTTCCCATCCATCCCGAGCTGCTTGACTGGCTGGCCGACGAGTTCGTGCGCACCGGCTGGGACGTGAAGCGCATGCTCACCTTGCTCTGCACCAGCCGCGCCTACTGCCAGTCGTCCGCCAGCGACCCCAAGCTCAACGAGCGCGACCCCGACAACCGGCTGCTCGCGCGCGGCCCGCGCTTCCGCCCCACCGGCGAACTCCTGCGCGACCAGGCGCTGGCGGTGTCCGGCCTCCTGAGCTCCAAGATGTACGGCAAGCCCGTGCGGCCGCCCCGCCCCGCTCTCGGCCTCAGCACCGCCTTCGGCGGCAGCAATGACTGGGTCACCAGCACCGGCGAGGACCGCTGGCGTCGCAGCGTCTACACCGAGACCCGCCGCAACAGCCCCTACCCTTCCTTCGCGACCTTCGACGCCCCCAACCGCGAGACCTGCACGATCCGACGCGACCGGTCCAACACGCCGCTGCAGGCTTTCGTGACTTTGAATGATCCGGTGCACGTCGAGGCCCAGCAGGCCTTCGCGCGACGCCTCATGAAGGAGGCCGCGGATGATGACTCACGCATCCGGCTGGCCTATCGCCTGACCGTCGCCCGCCAGCCCTCAGCCAAGGAAATCGAAGCCGTGCGGATCCTGCTCAGCAGATCGGAAAAGCAATACGCCGCGGATCCGGCCCTCGCCCTCAAGATGGCATCCGAACCGCTTGGCGCTCCCCCTGCCGGCACCGACGTAGCCAAACTCGCCGCCTGGACCGTGGCCGCCGGCGTCATCATGAACCTCGACGAGTTCCTCATGCGTCGCTGACCCCCTGCCTAGTCCTGCCCTTAGCCCTGCCCCTAGCCCTGTCCCTGCCCCTGCCCCTTTAATTGACATGAACCCCCTTCGCGAAGCCCAGCTTCAGCTGACCACTCGGCGCCAGTTCCTCAGCTCCGCCGGACAATTTAGTCTTGGCGCCATCGCCCTGCACGCCCTGAAAGCCGACGCTGCGCCCGCCGAGGCCGCCAACCCACTCGCCCCCAAGCGTCCGCCGCTCAAGGCCCGCGCCAAGCGCGTCATCTACCTGCACATGTCGGGCGGTCCGCCCAACCTGGACATCTTCGACTACAAGCCGCAGCTCGTGAAACGGTCCGGCGAGGACTGCCCTGACAGTTTCCTCAAAGGACGCACCTTCGCCTTCACCACCGGCGTCCCGAAACTCATGGGGACGCCGCGCACGTTCAAGCAGCACGGCAAGTCCGGTATGTGGATGAGCGACGCCGGCCCTAATTTCCATGGACTGGCCGACGACGTGACGATCCTCAAGGCGATGCATACGGACCAGTTCAATCACGCGCCCGCCGAACTGCTCCTCTTCACCG
>JACCDL010279749.1_pt1 | contig 16359 bp, 15 predicted proteins | sample 7441931 | NCBI WGS metagenome assembly JACCDL01 (sample SAMN15323437, study PRJNA562643) | freshwater metagenome | isolation source: river surface water | place: USA:Blue River Watershed | collected 2017-08-16 | reverse complement strand
TTACAATATAGGTATTATAAAATTGTCTATTTGCTCTTAAAAAACTTAAGTGCATCATATTACCTTCAGCAAATGTGCTATATGTGGTTTCTTCATCTTTAAAATCTACCTTATCATAGATAAAAGTATCTAAATCAATATGAACATATGGTTCAACCTGATTAGCATAAACCATCATTTTGGGAATTGAGAAGGTTTCGAATGTGGTATTATTTAATAGCTGAGTATTAATTATATCATATGGAATACCAATTTCTTCAACAGACTTTTTAATTTTATTATTTGTGTATAGTTCAATTTGACCATAGTGTCTTTTAGCCAATAAGGCTGATAAAGCCATACAATAATAATGAGCCCTGTCTAATGGTGCTCCGTTATCTGTTGGTATGTATGTATGTAAAATTCTCATTAAACTAGTTTATATTTTATTTTAAATTCAGTGTCAGTATTGGTACCATAATGCTCACAAATCTTATTCATATATTGTGCGCCATCTTTAAATTCTTTAACTAGGAGATATTCGACCATTTTGTCAAAAATATCATATACCTTATACCCATTTAAATGAATCCATCCACCAATTTTTCTATCACCTAATTTAAGCGTTTTTTCCGATTTTTTGTACTCAAAAACGTTGTTTCCCATACTAAATTTTATAATATCTAAATCGTCATAGTTTTCCTCATCAATATCAAATATGTTATGTTCCTTTAAATAATAATAATTATATCCATCGGTCATGTATTCCGGATCAATTTTCTTCATTACCGTAGGAATTAATAATTGTTCTAAAACACAAGCATTATAAAATTCCATATCCCAGAATTCCTTATTATTCTCATATATGTCAATAATTTCATTACAAGCTTTAGACACTAATTCATAGTTAAATGAACCAAAAATACACATATTTGGGATATGGGTAACATCGATATTTTCTAAAATACCTTTACCGAGAATGTCTCTAGCTTCATAAAGTGTGTTTAGATATGTTTTATAAAACCCAAATAAACTTATATAACCAACACCGGTTTGAATTGAGTAATCTTTGTGTGCGTAAATTGTTCTTCCCGTGTATTTCTCAAAATCAATTTTATCAAAAATAAACGTATCAAAATCAATATGAATGTATGGTTCTGTTTGAGCAGCAAATGTTAATAACTTTGGTATTGAAAATGTCTTTCCATTAAAATTTTTTAATATGTTGGTATCAATACTATCATATGGTATACCAATTTTTTTTACCAAATCAGCGGTACTTTCATCACAATATAAATGGATGTTACCATAATTTTTTTTGGCTAATAATGCTGATAATGTCATCATTGAGCAAATGCTTTGCTTCATATACCCATTAATCTGAAAATATGTATGAATTATTTTCATATTATGTTTTTCTCAATTAAATGTGGTATAATAACTTCTTCTGCAAATTTTCGATGTCCAAAACTAGTTGGATGTGTTGCAGTTTTATCATTAGGCGGTAAACCAATTTCTTTATAATTTTCTTTTACCCATTCATAACAGCCTCTTACGGGTAGAAATGTGTTAAAATTTATCATTTTAAACAGGTGTTCTACTTCCATATTTTCTATTAGAATGTTGTCACCAAAAATGTCCATATAAGTGGTCATAAAATAATCAATACCCAAATGTTTTAGATACCACTGTACTCTTAATACATGTTCTATTGTTGAAACCATCCCATAAATTGCTGTGTGGTAATTTTCATAATAGTTTAACGATTCTTTGTTATCCCAGTGGTGATTAATTATTCTCCAATTATATAGGTCTTTTACAACATTTGTTGGATTCTTGATTGTGTCGTCTATTTCGGTAAACCCCCAATGATTTACATTAGATCCGTCATGTGTATGGTATTCGGCTCTATCTGTTCCAGACCACATAACACCAACCAATATTTCATCTGGTGAATATTTTTTTAATGCGGTCTCTACTGCATATATTAATTTTCTAGATATTAGCCCGTTACCCTGGCTACCCATTCCAACATTAATAATATTTAAATCAAGATTACCACCTAGATGACCTGGCCAATTCCATTTTTCAAAAGTAAAACTACAACCACTAGCTATTAATACTTTTTTCATAGTTTAAATTACACATCTACCACAATGCTGTTTACATAATAAAAAAGGTGTGTTGTTTTGTAAATCGTCATAAACAAATTTATTTAAAACACCACTATCCATAACTTCTCTCAAAGTTTTATTTTTTAGACTAAAATTTTCAACCCCAATATCCGCTATTTTATTTAATACCTCTACACTATGGCCCTTTTCGTGACCAGAACAGTGTGTGATTGAATTAGATATATACGGTGGTATCATACAACATGGCATCAAAAGTTTGTCATGGGTTATATAAACGTTGTACAATGATTCTTTTAAGTTGTAATTATCACCCCTGTTTTTAGAAAAGCATGTTTGAACATTTTTATTTTTAATTGAATCTAATTCATTTTGTTCAAAAACAACCTCTCGTTTTGTATATTCTCTAGGTTCATTATAAATTCTGGGTTTAATTTCTAGATCAGATAATTTGATTGGATTAATTTTTAAATCTAGTTTAGAAATTTTTTCTTTTAATCCCATATAACTACCTTTATTCCAATGAGTTTCAGAAATAAAAGATAGTTGTGGATCGGTGATTTCTGTTAGAAAATGAGTGCTTCTACTTTTCATGTCAAAAACCTCTGTGTACTTACCCATGGTATATGGTTTTCTTAGGTAAAGTCTACCAAAATCATTCTTTTCAACATAATCTAGAATTGGAACAATTTGATCTATTGTCTCATTCCATAATAAAAATTGAAGTTCTTTTTGCCAGGGCTCAGCATATTTTGAAAACTCAACAACGTTTTCGTTTAATTTATCCCATTTGACATTAACTCGATATAATTCGTTTGCTTCACCAATACCGTCAATACCAAAACTAATAATCACTTTAAGTTCTGCTAATCTTCTATATTGTTCAGCATCTCCAATACCACCGTTTGTTCTTATGTTTATTGAACATTTTGGATTTATAGATCTAATCCATTCAATGATTTTAACCACATCTGGATTACCCATAGCATCACCAAAATTACCACATATATTAAACCCTAATAAGTTTTCTATAATACCTTCATCTAAAACACGTTGGACCTCTTCTATTGACCAATATGTTGAAGTAAATTCAGTATAGTGACCTTTTCGTCTTCTCATACAAACACTGCACCCAGCATTACATATTGATGAAATTTCAAAGTCAATATCCCTTATTAAGTCTGTTTCACTTTTCATTTTAAAATTTTATAGATTCAAAAGTCTTATAGAAATGTTCATTATTGCTTTCCATAAAAACATCATAATTATGGATTAACGTTTCTTCCATCTCTTGAAGCATTGTAATTAATTCATCATCCGTTTTATTGACAATTTCTGTTACTACTTTTAGCATCTTCCTCACCCTAGCAGGAAACGTGTACTCTAAATCATAACTTTCATCCCACCATCTATCAAAAGTTTTAAATCCTAGATTTTTTAAGTGTTGAAGGCTACCTCTGTTACCAGAAAGAATAAATGGTTGACAAGCAAAGATTGGTTTAAATATTTTTTCAGAAAAAAATACAACATTACCATTAACACTAGTTTCACTAACTAAAGAAACAAAAGTCTTTTTGTGAAACTCACCATCAAATTCCATCGCTAAATTAATATCCAGATTGTTGCCATCAAAAACCCAACTAATTTGATTTTCTTTAAAAAAATCATTTATCATGTTATGTTCTTCTTCACTCACCGAAAAATCATATCTGTATGGCACGGTCTTACCAACGTTCTTATTGTTTAAACTAACATAAGAGTTTTCCCAAATATTCTTATCATGAAATAAGTAGTAAAATAGGTATTTTCTATGAGCGTGTGGTCTCCTATTATAACAAAGAACCTTTTTCTCAAATGATTTTATTGTTCTGTTAATTTCAAGAAAATTACTTTTGTATTCAGCGTGTTGCTTTTTTATTTCTAGAATCTTTTCATCATGATATTTTTCACCAATAAATGATTCTTTAACAACAAACCATGGATGCTCTAAAAAATAACAATAGGGTATAAATTCATATGGATTATCTAAATTGTTTTTAACAATTAAATTACCAGAAACAATTTTTAATGTACTATAAGTTAATTTATACTTGTATGCGAACGCTTTAACTAATTGGATGAAAGCTATTTGCTCATTGCTATACGGTTCGTAAGAGGTGTTTAATACAACTTTACATATCCCATCTTTTATTGCTTTTAAAATCACATCAGATAAAACGATGTCATTTAACTTTATATAATCTCCAGAATCTATTAAAAAAAAGAAATTCTTATTATCTCTAATAAGATCTGAAACTGGTTGGAAATGTTTACCCAATGAGAATTTATTCATCATATAGGCCCCCAATCGAAGCTTTGTGAAATATCTAGATTTTTCTTTATATATTATTTCAAAATACTTTGGGACATCTGTTGTGTCAAATATTTCTTTAGAATCTACAATAATTTCATCTATCCCAAAGCCGTTCTTTAGGAATACTTTATCACAGTTGGCGAACCATTCAAAACGTTCATTGTCTTCTTCACTACCATGAAATTTGACTTCGCATAAGTTCTCAACCCCAAAATAAAAATTCTCCATATTCTTTTAAATAATTACGTATATCTACGTTTCTTTTTTTATCTAAAAGATAAATAAAATTCTTCAATTTATCAAATTCTGTTGACTCTATTTCTGCGTATAATTCGGCTTTTAAACGGTCTAATTCAAAATTATTTAAATGTTTAATATTTGAAATTATTGTATCTTTTATCTCTTTTGGTAGAATTGAAACGTGCATGAATGATGGGTGGTGTACATAGTTATGCGCAACAATTACATTATACTTGTTTGTAAATTCTTTAAAATTATCAATGTTGTATACATTTAAACAACTAACGGTTTGACAAACCTCGATTCTAAAAATATCTTTAAACTTAATGATTTTCAAGAAGTTATCAAATATCACTGACCATTTTGAACCAGTTCTGATATAGTCATTTCTCTCACCCAAATCATCTATGGATAAATGTAATCTGACGTGTTTAAACTTCTTCCACATCTCAATAAACTCATCTGGCATTTGAGTCATGTTAATTGAGTAATGTAAATTAACGTCTTTAGATCTACCACTATCTATTAGTTTCTGTAAAAAATATCCATGTTCTCTTATTAAAGTGGGCTCACCACCATTAATCCAAACCTCTTCTAATTTAGGACATTTCTCGTACAGCTCATCATAAAATCTAGTGCTTCTAAACCATTCTGTTCTGATATCACATTTAAAATAATTTTTTTCAAATTCGGTACCTTTAAACACAGAAACATCTTCATTCCATCTATTACTACTAAATGGGTTACAAGTCACACATTTTAAATTACAAACAGTCCCCAATCTTAATTCAATATATCTGTAATCAAGATCTTTTAATGAGCCGTCCGGATTTGTGTTTGAGTGTGCGTGTTCAAATAAATGTTTAAACTTTAAATTACTCTCCATGCGTTTGCTATAAACTTTATTTTTCTCATGAAAATAACAAGTTTTACACTCCGCCGGAAACTCTCCGTTAAGCATTTGCTTTCTGATATTATTGAAATTAGCTGAATTAGTAATATCAGCTAATGGGTCTTTATCTAGAAACACATTAAACCCATCTTTCTTGGCAGTGCTCATATCGTTTGTCATGTCGGTTATACAACATGGAGTCACTGTACCAATTGGGTGTGTTGCTAAATGTATAAATGGTAAAGTACAAAAAGATTTACCATCAAATTCTTCATTATCAATCATATCATATTGCTTTTTACTGGAATGCTATTCCACCATTCCAATAGTGGTGGATACTTTGAATATATTTCTTCAATTTTTCCAACATTATTTCTGTGTAGATCAATTTTCATTAATCTTTTTTTACCATCAATTAACCCTCTTTCCCAATCAGGATATTCTTCTTGGAATGTTTTCTTCTTTTTAATATCCTCAAAACAAATTACGTAGTTTTCTATTTTAGGATATGTTTTTGCTTTCTCTCTAGCATATTCAATAATATCATCTAGGATTGGATTAAGAATGTGTCTAGGAATAACCATTGGTGACATTACAATGCTACTATCAAAAGAGAATGTTGTTTTAATTAATGTATGAACATCTAGTTCTGCGGTTATATCAATCATATCTTTCATTGAAAATAACCCGGGTGCCGTTACAGTTAAATCAAACGCAGTAGCATAACTACCATACATCTTATTTAAGAATAATCCCTCCTTAAAATTCTGTAACCACTGATCCCATTTAATTCCATGACGAACATATTCAACTATTTCACCAATACCATCAATACTTGCGCAAATTTGAACACTTTTAAAATGTGGTAGGTAATCATATAGATAATGTTCTTTGTATCTAACGCGGCTTAAATTAGTATTGTATCTAACTGTTACGTTTTTAGACCCACCAGTTTCTACCAAATACTTCATAACATCCCAATGAATATCCCACATCAATGGTTCACCACCAACCCAATATATCTCTTCTATTCTACCATCATAAACAGCTTCCCATAATTCTTTCTCAGCAACTTCTGTTTGAAATTTTTCAATAATTGGTTTAAACTCTTTGGTCGCCCAAGCATCACCACCATTATCATATTGACCCATCATTCTGTTTTCGGCTTCCCATGATGATGATAATTGATCACCACACATTCTACATTTAAAGTTACATAGATTGGTTATTCTATAATCAAATGAAATTGGCTTCAATTCAGTATAACCATCGTCTCTTGTTTTCTCAAACGCCTCATCAATTTTATGCGGGAATAAAGTTTTGGTAAAATAATCTCGATAGATATGGATGTTTAATATCTTTTGATTGCAAACATCGCACTGTGGTATTTCTTCGCCAGCCATTAGACGTTTTCTAATATCCATCATGTATGGGCTATTCCAGTGTTCAGATAACGCAGCAGGATGATAATCAGAATTATTATCAGCTCTCTCAGCATCGATATATTGTGTTGCCCACGATGCTTTCTCTCTGCTAGCACAACACAATCTTCTTTCACTTTGTGGTGAAAGATATGTGTGACTAAACGGAGCCATGCAAAATGTTTTGTTACCCTCTGATGGTTTTATCTTCATCCTAATTGTTTTTAATATAATCTAACATTTCATCTTGTTGATCTGGCTCAACATAATCTTGTGCACCAGGATTTGCCCACTGCGGATTAAGTATCCAACCTTCTTTCTTAGCTGTGTCCATAACCTCGTCAACGTAACGATTAGATTTTGCATCATCACCATCCACAAGTCCTTTCAACGGTTCAAGATTAGTCATTGGAATTGAATCAAACCATTCTTTTAACATTGGAAACGTTTCAACAAAGTTTTTATTTCTACGAATGTCATATTGAGTATAGAATGATTTAAAATCTCTTTCTCTACTTTCTTTTGATGATGTATGTCTGTGACCCTCTTCGATCTCTCTAAGATATGTTACTAAACGCGTCATGCTATCTCTTTCCCATTCAATAAACCCATTCTCACCGTTGTTCCAATTTTTATTAATCCAAGCTTCAATCGCATCTGCTCTTTCCAATCTAATTTCCATTGGTAATGTAACAATAGATTGAAAAGATGGAAAACGAAGAATATTAAATGAACATACTGGAGATTGGGTTTTATACTTAATTTTTAATTTAAGCATTTCATCCATAAACTCAGGTAAAGTGAATAAACATAACGCATTGATTGTCATCATACAGTTAAGAGAAGAAACTTTACCTTCACCCAATAATCTATCCATATTAACCAACCACTTCTCCCAAACTAAACCATCTCTGATATATTCAGCCTGAGATCCAGTCGCTTCACAACTTGTATATAAATGAAAGTTTTTAAAGTTATGTGTTGCTTTAAGTAACTCTTCAAATAGTTCTTGTTTTTGACCTAGATTAGAATTCATAGCAAATTCAACATCACACTCAGGATGTTGTTCCCACCATTTCATTAACTTCCAGAAATCTTGTGACATAGTTGGTTCACCACCAGTTACGCGAAGTTCTCTTAACGTGTGTTGTAGTTCACCTTCCCACCATTTCCAGAATGCTTCAATATATGGATTACCTTCATTCTTTTTACCATATGGCATAGCATGATTACCGTCATGTTGAAATGCGGCGGCGCCATCACTAACTAAGTTTTGATACGGACCATTCTTCTTGATGTCGTTTTGCCAAGTAGTTGAGAATGATGCGTTACAATATGAACAAGCAAAATTACAATTAGGATCAAAAGCGATTTCCAATGTTCTTAGATCAACATCTTTTTCCCAACCATATAACGCTTTACACTGTTCTAGTTCTTCGTCACTATAGATAACAGATTTGAAAACTCTATCGGAAATTTTATCTTCACCTAAGTCTTCAATCTTCCAACAATATTCACACTCTTTGGGTCTTTCACCTTCAAGCATTTGTTTTCTGATTAGTTTCTTGTATTGGGTATTGTGAATCGCTTTGTGATTCATTGCAACTTCTTCAAGAGGTATTTTATGTGCTGGCGGGTGATGACAACTTGCTGTTGTACCATTACCCAACCATATAGTTGCATTATACCATTTAGCACCACAAAACGCTGGTGAAACTTTATTCACTACACGATCTCTATACTCTTGGTATGATTCATCATGCTTCTTAGCTATTATACCCATCTTTTTTAATTTAAAATTTTATGAATGAAATTACAGTTACCTGTTAAATCGTATATTTTATATTCTGTTTTTTTAGCGAAATCATATAACCCAACAACACCATCAACATTCTGAATTTCACCGTTATATAACCGATTAATATCACTTAAAGATACACATTTTTTGGCAATAATCAAATAGTCTAAATCATATGAACAATAATTTAAATTATAACCATTATGTGGGAAATTGCCGGCGCCAAAAATTACGTGTGGTTCGTTCCCCTTTGTAAATTCTTCATCTTCTTTTAATGTGTATTCTATTGCTAATGAATCATTTATATATAATTCAATTTTTTTAGTTTCTTTTCTGTATTGTAATGTTAAAAAATTGGCTTCATATCCTAATGTCAAATCAGAAAACAGATATTCCCATTTTTCTTCACCATTTTGTGTTAAATTTAAAATTAATAACAAATGGTTATTTTCTTTTTCAATATCAATTCCCATATAATTGGGTAATTTGGCAAAAATAGTTCGTTTCTGGTCAGATTTGGTTAATACCTTTAGATGCATGGAGATTGTAAAATCGCCACCCTCAAACGTATCCATTATGTCACCTTTATTTATTCCGTATGATACCTTATCAGGCCATAGGAGCCATGGTTCTTGCTCTTTTATAATCATTTACTAACGTTTTTAATTTATTCCACTCCTTTTCTGCATTTGCTTTGAATGTATTTTTATTGTGTTCAATTTTAGGTAAAAGTTTTTGATAAAAAGAATCCAGATTACCTAAATCATCAACAATCTTACCTATTTGAATGGCGTTCTTAATATGCGAATTTGTTGGGGTATAACCAAAGTCATCATCAAAAGTTTCAAATCCCATTTCTTTTAATGCGGATGTTGATCTTGGGTGCCCATATATTAAAAACGGTCTCATTCCAATTATTGGTTTAAATGTTTTTTCACTCAAAAAATAATTTTTATTAACCAGATCTTGGGTAGTTTCCACAACAATATTTAAAAAAGATTTATTCCAAATATCAATATTACCTAATGACCAAATATCATTTGGTATTCTACCTTTTTCTTTTTCACCAAAACCAACTTCATTGTAACCAGTGTGCTTCGGTAGATTGTTATTAATATCTTTGAAATCTTCACCACTTAAAGTCACAATACCTTTTCTGTATTTTAATATTTGATACATCAATTCTCTTTCATCATAAACCTTTCTTTGATAACATAAAAAATTGTTTTCAAAAGTGGTTGGTTTAACATCTTCTGGAGTATAATTTAAAAAATACTTGTCAGTTGCTAATAACCAAAAACAAAAATTCTCACAACCATAATGATTGACATTGGTTCGATAATAATTTTCATGTAAACTTTGATCAAAAGAGGATATTATTGCTACTCTACTTCCAGGATATAACTTTTGATAATCTTCAATTACTTTTAAATCACTTTCGTCAGTCCATGTTGTACTGAATACCAAATTATATTCACCGTCATCAAACATTTTAATAATTTCGTATGATAACTTATGTGATAGAAATTCTGTATCAGAGTCTTTAGCAAAAATCATATATTCTTTTTATAAAATTCTTCTAATTCTGGAAATGTCTTTAAAAAATTTGTGCCGCGTCTTCTATCATGCTCATCAACAAATTTAACAAACGATCTTCTATCTTCAGATGGGTCATAATCACTCATTCCGGTTGTTGACCAATCATAAATTCTTTTGATTTTACTTGTTTCAACTTCGGTCATTCCCATGTGTATATTATCAAATACCGGAACACCTAAAAAAAGAGCTTCCTGTGCATTTTTTAAAATCAATTCTTTGTGTTCATCATATAATAATCTAACACTCTGATGTCTTGGAAATCTTAGATATGATGTATCAAGTAATATTGGATGTTGCCAATATCTAAACGGATTACTGTGTTGTTTTTTTACTTCTAATACTTTGTTAATCAACTTATTATAACTAAATGGGCTCATTAAGTTATATGTTGACATAATTGTAATTGTTAGCTTTGGTAGTCTAGATAATAATTTATCAATATTAGCCCAGAATCGACTAGTATCAAGACCGTGTCTAATATACTCAGCCTGTTCACCAAACGAATCAATTGATGTAAATAAAATAATTTCTTTAACTCTATCTTCATCAATTATTCTTTCTAATTTATTGATTAATCTATCAATTAAATCGTCACCAACTCCCAGGTTTGAATTTATTGCAAATTTTAATTCTCTATTGGGCTCTGATTGATTAATAATATAATCTAATACCGCCCAAGTATCTTTTGATAATAATGGTTCTCCTCCAGTAATTCTAAATGTGTTAAGATCTCGATATAACTCTGGCCACCAAGACCAAAAAGCCTCCACATATGGATTAAACTCACCATGTAAGATTGGTAAAGCATCAGACGATTTTAAATCATCCAATGAACCAAAATTATTTACATATGGGCCGTGTTGTTTAACTTCTTGAAACCATTGTGATGAATATGCTGGCCCACAATAAGAGCATTTAAAATTACATGTGTTTGAAAAACTAACCTCAACATATCTCGGATTGAAATCTTCTCTCCAATCTGAATTAGCAATTTCATCAAAATGTGGTGCAGACCATGGCTCAGATGATTTATATGTTCTATCTGAATATGAATCGGAATTATCTTCAATATTCCAACAGTATTCGCATTCGCTTGGGCGATTACCCTCAAGCATTTCTTTTCTTTTATATTTCTTGTACTTTGTATTGTGTAACGCTTTAGGATTTCGCTGGATTTCTCCTAAAGGAATTTTATGCACAGATGGGTGGTGACAAGAATGATTTAATCCTGTTTGTAAGTGCATAGTTACTTGAGTCCACTTTGCTAAGCAGAATCCACAGCCAACCGTATTTAATTTGTCTCTGGTTTGATCAAAGTTTTGACTCATAGTGTTACATTATACATTTTACAATTATCGGCAAACATTACCGTTTTAACTAATTTAAATTTAAGATTATTTAACCCATCTTTTTTATAATCTATTTTTCTCTGTTGCATTTCTGTAACAAAACGTTTTTCATTTTTAGCTGTGGTTTCTCCTTTAGCCCATTTACCGTTGATAAAACCTTCATCAATATGTGGTAAACAATAAAAACGACCATCTCTTCTAAAGGGAACCACGTTTTCAATGATTTCAATATCTTCATTTAATATTTGAACGTTTTGTTTAACTCCGTTTTCATCATTTAAATTAAAATCTAAAACAATGTTTTCGGTATTTTTAGATATTTCGTTTATGTCATTAAAAAACTTATTATAGATTTTAAAATCAGATATCTTACCCTTGTATCTGGTGTTGGTGTGTGGACAAAATCCGAGTATGAATGGTTTAATTGCGTCATGTGTTTTTAAATCGTTATTAATTGGGAAAGGGATGTTTTCTTTTATACCATTCATTTGGCAAACCAATTCATCGTTAACATAAAAATACGCTTTCTTTTCTTCACTATTATAACTAAGTGTAACCTGTGTCCACATTCCCTCGTATCTTTTTGCCCAGTTATAATGTCTCATATTAGTTCGATCAAACACATTCATTGTAACCGCTCTGGAATTATTAAAAGAAAGACCCCAAGTCCAGCTCCCATCTTTTCTTAAAATGGGGTATTCGATAAACTGTTTGTTTTCGTCACCAACCAACCATATAGGGACTTTTTCATCTTGCTGTTCTGCATTAAATGTTAAAGTGATTGTATGGTCATTATGAAGACATGAACTAATCTCTCTATTTGTGGGAATAAAAATTGCTGATGTTTCACCATCAAATTTAGCAACCGTTTTATTTTTTTCTGTTTTAATTGTTCTTCCGGTTGTCATATCTTCAAAATGACATCTCCAAAAAAGATCATCATCTTCTTGACCCCAGTCCCAATAATCATTTGAATAACCATTAGTTCTTTCGGCTTGTTCTTTTGTAAACAACACAACACCACCAAAGTATTGATCATATCCTAATCCATATTTGTACTTTGAAAGTTTAGTTGCAATATGTATCGGAGTTTCTTCTGGATATGAATAATCACATTCTTCATGGGGTAACATATCAACATCATGCCAAGCAATATAATCACAACCATCTTTAAACGCATAATAAGCGGCAATGTTTTTCATTGCCCCTCTATTGAATAGTTTTTCATCCACTTGATGACCAACATAGAAAGCATGATCAATACCTCTATCGTTTAGATGTTTTGTTAAATGAGGAATTAACCTTTCTAGGTGTTCCTTTCTGTTTCGATACGGTATACATATACCCAATTTGTGACTCATATTCCTACGTTGATATGTGTTATATTATTATCTTTGACTATTCCATGTTCAACAAATTCTAAATTAGATAAACCATCGTTTTCTAATAATTCATCGTTTTTAGAAACTTCATTTATAAATCTTAATTGATTCCATCTGGTAAATTGTGTTTTCCATTTATTGTTTTCAAAACCATTTTCTTCGTGTGGTAGTGAAAAGAATGTACAATCTCTTCTATGTGGAATAACAAAGCTTTTGTATTCTGGAAAATTTACATCTTGAATATCACAATTAACGATTTCACCATCATTATTGCCGACAGTTAAATCAATTAATTTGTAATCTTTTATTATTTGTGAATTGTAATAAAGTTTTAAATCTTTTGATGTTTTATTTTTAATTAAATTGATTGATGAGGATATTTCTAATATTTCATCATCATTTAATGCTGTATCATATATCGCAAATGAATCTATATAACCTTTAAAATAGTTTGGGGATTCTTCTCTATTTGGGTTTGCTGCACCTAGATAGATATATTCTTCTTTACTATAGTTTTTTAATTTTTGTGGAAATGTTAATTCATCAACAAAAACACCATCTTGATACATTCTTATTTTTTTATTATAAACATCAATTGTTATTGCAACATTTGTTTTATAATTTGTTTTAATGTTTGTGTTAATATATCTAACTTCATTTTCGTTTGTGAATGTACAAAAGTTATATCTTGAAAATGAATTAAACGAAATAGATGTATCATAACCAGGTATACTGAAAACAGTAAATGTGTCACTTTCTTTAGTGTGATCACATGTTATATCATCAGGATAGAATGACGCGAATATTGTTATGTCTTTATTGATTGTGAATTTGTTTTTGATTTTAACATATGAGTTCAACCCATTAAAATACAAAGATTTTTTAGGTCTACCCATGTTTTTTAATTTATGTTCATCCACATCAATATTTTTTTTAATACATCTAAGTAGTAAATCGTCGTCCTCATAACCCCATCCCCAGTATTTGTTTGAATAACCATTAACCTTTATAAAATCAATTATTGGAAACAAAGTAACCCCACCAAAATACTTATCAAAGGTAGTTTTGTCAATTAATTTTCTTTCATCATCGTGAAATTGTATTTTTTTAGCGAGGTGAATAGGTTTATCATCATAAGAATAATCAGCACCAACTGGTAATAGATCAACATCGTGAAATATCACGTAGTCACATCCCAAATCTTGAGCATACTTAAACCCAATATTGAGTAACATTCCTCTATTGAATAATTTTGCATCATCTTGATTAACAATAATAATTTCAAACGGAATATTTTTTGTTCTCAAATATTGTGGCATGTACGTCTTAAACTTAGTTAAGTGTAATAACCTGTGACGATATGGTACTATGATTCCTACCTTTTTATCCATCTATTGTTGGGTCTTTTTTAATTACTGTTTTATGCCATTCTGATAGATAATACTGAAGTCTTTCGCTCCAATCTTTTTTATCAATTTCTTCAAACCAAATCGTTAACATATCTAATGTTCCCGCGATTTTTTCTAACGCTTTAACTTTTCTAAGTTCAAGTTCTAGTTTGTGTTTTTCTAATTCTTCCGGTGTCATATACTCATTATTTTTTTTATTAGTTTATTCCAATGATGGTATGTTTTATAATTTGGTTCACCATCTGATTTTACAATCATGTATTCTGGTTCATCCAAATCAATTTTAAATCTAGTCTTGGCTAATGCTCTATACATCTTTCTATATTCTTCTGAATATGCATATGAAGCATTTGTGTTAGCAACATCTCTAATTCTTTGACCGCTAGTTGCATCCCATTTAAAATGATGTACTTGCACAGTATAATCATTCATAATTAACGGATGATTCCATCCCTGCCATCTCCAGGTAGTGTTACCATTAATTTTGGCATAGTGTTGTCCAGATGTTAATTCAATAGATCCCTTTTTAATACAAATCTTATTCGGACATGCCTCACTCATCGGGTATCTAAAAAATCCCATTGTCGGGAATTGTTTAAAAATAGATTCTTCTGGAACAATTTCTGGGAAGTCACCTTCTTCGCCAATTCTATCAATGAAACCACCTCTAACTATTTGGTTACCATTGTTGTTGCACATATCAATTAATTCACGTAGATCAATTGGGTATAAATGAAACTCATCTATATCAGCAACAACCCACCAATCATTAGGTTCTTTATTTGTAACGTAGTTATAAAGTATTGTTACTCTTTCCCAATCAAAAATTCTATCTTTATGTACTTTAACAATGTGTACATTATTATATCCTTCAATAATTTGACTAACCTCGTTGGCTAGCAATGGATATTTGTCCGTTTCGTATATAACTAATTGAATTTCATCAACATAGCGTTGATAATGATCTATAAAATGTGGTAGTAGATTGACTCCATGTCCAACTACTGAAACTAATCTAATCATTTTTTCCTATTAATAATGGTAATCCCGCTAGACGAGGGTTTATCCATTAATATACGAAAATTAAATAAATTAATCAAGTTCCAGTCCGGGCTATTTTGTAGTTCTTTAATAAATTTTGATGGCCCATCAAACTTAAAGTGATCTTTCTTTGCATCTTCAGACACAATTAATGTTTCTTCATAATCCGGATCTGTATCATGGATTAATATAACACCATTGTCTGTCAATAACTTAGAGTATAATTCAAAATCTAATTTAACCCCTTCATATGAGTGATCTCCATCAATAAAAAGAAAATCAATCTTTATATTTTGACGAACAAAGAAGTTATAATAAGCATTTTCTGATGTATCTTTAATAAAGCGTGGTGGGAATAGTTTTCTATAAAAAGATTCTTCATTTTCAAGATCATTTGGACCACCAATTCCATTACAAGCGTCTACAACATATGTTGCGCCAATGTCTCCCCAGTTGGAATCAGGATTACCTTCGAAGATTCCTTGGTTAAATAAGTCGTTTCTAGCCTGTGTAATAATTCTCGGGATAAATCCACCGCCGGAACCAATACATACGCAATTCTTGGCTCTCATGTGCTGTATAATTGAATATACCATCATTCCATCACCAATATGTTCTGACGTTGCACCATGTGTCCATAAATAAGGAATGTTTTCACCCCCATTTGATGTAATAGCATATCTGATATAATCTTGATTGGTTATCATTTCATCCAATTTGGCCATAGTTCTGGTCTGGTATGTCTTCTGCTGATACTAACCATT
>JACCDL010501697.1_pt1 | contig 16362 bp, 17 predicted proteins | sample 7441931 | NCBI WGS metagenome assembly JACCDL01 (sample SAMN15323437, study PRJNA562643) | freshwater metagenome | isolation source: river surface water | place: USA:Blue River Watershed | collected 2017-08-16 | reverse complement strand
GTCGCCTGAATCATTCTTTTTTCTGCCTCTAAGCCCATTATTTTCAACTCAACGTTCAATTCTTGTTTTGTGTATGTTGAATCTTTAATAGCTTGAATATCCTTTCTTGTTTTGGATAATTCACGACTATCACTACAACTTTTAAAGAAGGTTAATAGTGCAATTACTAATACAATTACTGTAAAATTATTTTCTACGAACTTTTTCATTTTTATAGATTATAAATAGTTTATTAACGAATAACTCTCGTTTCTGAGTTTCTTTATGGCCTTGTCTTTAAGTTGTCTAATTCTTTCTTTAGTACAATTAAACTCTTCTCCAAGGTCTTCTAAATTGGATTCGATACCGTTTAAACCAAAATATTTTTCAATAATTACTTTCTCTCTATCATCTAAAACACTCAATACTCTTTCAACTCTTTTTCTAATTTCTTCTTTAGTGTTAAGAATGTCTTCGGGGTTATCTTGGTTCGGATTCTTAATTACATCAATTAATTGGTCACCCTCATCATTAATTTCGTCATATAACCCAACACAATATGGTAAACTACTACTTGTTGGTTCATCTGTATATTTGATATAATAACTTTCTTCGTCATTATATTCTTTCTTAGCTTTTTGTGCTTCCTGAACAAGGTTAGAAGGAATTCTAATAGTTCTTGCATTCTCATTTAAGGATGCCATAATGGATTGTTTTACCCACCATACGGCATACGAAATAAACTTAACTCCTGATGTGGGGTCAAATCTTTCAATTGCTTTCAATAGTCCAATATTTCCTTCAGAAATAATGTCTAATAAATCTAATCCTTGATTTTGATACGATTTAGAAACTGAAACGACGAATCGTAAATTACCAACAACTAACTCTTCTTTCATAGCTTCAAGTTCTTCTTTGGGAAGTTCTTTCTTTATTAGTTGTTCAAAAATTTCGTCTTGTCTTTGGTGTGTAATTACTGGTATCTTTTTTAAATCTTTAAGATACTGTTGGATTTCCTCGGTGTTAATGATGATGTGTTTTTTGGCCATTAGAGTAAGTTTAGATACTCTAAAGATAACTAAAATATTTTAATTTTCAAAATTATCTAGAAAGTTTTTTTCCTCGGGTGTTAATGAAGATACGCCCATTTTTTCAATTTTGTCCAATATATCGTCTAATGTAAAAGAGGGGATTTCGTCTTTTTTGGGTCTATAGAAATCCACCTTCATAATGTTAATTTCCTCGTTTTCCACGGGTTTAAAGATAAAATCCTTCATACTCTCAGGTATGTGTGCAGTTACCAATTTTTCTCTCTCAAAAAGAAAATAAAACTTAACAAATTCTGGAGTTAAAAAGGAATATAATTCTTTAGCTAATTCTAATTTTTCTTTATATGAATCAAAAATAATAATAATATTTTGATTATTTTCTATAATATATTTTACTGAAAGGATTGATTCACTTGGGAAAACATCGGAACAGAAGAACTCAATATCTTCTCGGTCCTCAAAATTACCATATACAAATAAAATATAGGTATTCATTATAAACAAATAAAAGTTTTACTTTTTTAATTTAATTTTCCAATAAACTCCACCGTCCACATAAGGTGTGAATTGTCCACTTGTACCATCTAAAAGTCGATTAGCAACTCCTAACCCAACGTGGAATATTTTGTCTTCTTTTGTTTTGTACATTAATCCTGTCCCAATGTGTGATACCACATTACTTTTATTTAAACCACCATTAAACCCAAAAAACATTTGACCTTTCTTAGGTTCCTTAGTATAAATGGTGTCCTTAATAATCATTTGTTTTATATCACTGATGAATTTTCGGTTCACGATACTATTTTTTGAGATTGTATCTGTAATGGTTACCGTACCTACGTTATTTGGTAATGTTAAAACTTCTTTGTGTTGTATCTTAGCAAAATATATCTTCAATATTTCATTTGTGTCGACTGGTGTTAAAACAGGTACTTCAATTCTTTTCTCAACTTCAACCTCAACAGGAACTTCTATCTCTACCTCAACCTCGACTAAACTATCAACGGTAATTGTATCAGAAACAGCATAAGGTATTGAGTCTAATTTTAAAACTGTTCTGTTAGGTAGGTGTCCACCGGGATTAAAAAATGCCAAGAATAATAAAATTATTAGAATAACAATTATAAAATTCTTGGCGTTAAGATGTTTCTTCATTTTACTTTAATAAAAGCATCGATGTTGCAATAACACCAACAAATGAACCGACTTTAAAAAAGAATGTCTTTCTTCTTTGACCTTTAAGTTCTTTTAATAGACTTTCAGATTTCGCACGTTCCAAATCAAATTGTTGGTCTTTTTTGGTTATTATTAATTCAAGGTTAGATATTTTTTGGTCTTTAAGTGTGTCTTTTTGTTTAAACAAACTGATTTGTTCATCCTTAAGTCCAATAACCTTGTTAAGTTCATTTATTTCAATAGCCGCACCGTCACCTTTGATTAGGTCTTTAATTACAAGTTTAGCCACGGGTACTTTTAAAGGTACCAAAGTATCAATATTTGTCTTTGTAACGGTCTGTGAAAAACTTTTCAAGGTCACTAAAGTTATAATTGTTAACAGAATCAATTTTTTCATCGGTTTGTTTTTTAATGATTGTTATGTTTTTTGTAACATTGTTTATGTTCTTGTCAACCACGTCGATTTCCTTATCGATGGTAACAATTTGTTCAGATATTTTTACATTTTCTAACTGAACGGAATCAATCTCATTTTGGATTGAATCGATTTTAGCGTTATACCCTGCAACGTCAGTTTTAATCCCTTTCATTTGAAAGATACTATAACCCGCCAGAATTACGATTAAAATCAATAGAATGTCGGTCTTATTAATCTTCATATTATTCTTTTAGTATAAATATGAAGAAGGGGACTATTAGTCCCCTTTTACATTACTTTTGTTTCTTTTTAACTATCTCATCGATTAGTCCGTAATCTAAAGCTTCTTGAGCCGATAACCATAAATCCCTTGTGGCATCGGTTTTGACCTGTTCTGCGGTTTTACCACAATACTGACCCAAGAGTTCAAATAATCTATCATTTTTTCTTTTCCACCAAACCATAGTGATTTCAGCGTCTTGGATGTTCCCGACTGCACCTCCCGATGATTGGTGTAACATAATCTCAGAATCTTCCAATGAACTACGTTTACCCTTAGTACCCGCACCCAATAGAACTGAACCCATAGATGCTGCCATACCTGTACAAATAGTTCTAATATCTGACTTAATATAATCCATAACGTTTACCATTGATAAACCTGACTTCACAGACCCACCAGGACTGTCAATGTGCATTGTGATATCATTATGGTCAATACTGTCCAAGAACATCAATTGAGCTTGTACAACGGTTGACATATGGTCATTTACCTCTCCCGCTACCCAAATGATACGTTCCATCATTAAACGAGAGAACACGTCCATTGCGGTTACGTTCATTTGTCTCTCCTCCAAAATATATGGAGTTAAACTGTTTTCAATTCCTTTATTGAAATTGTGTAATGTTAGTGAGCTAATCCCACGGTCTTTTGCGTATAGACCAAAGCTGTTGTATTCCTTCGGGGTCATAATAAGTTTTTTTATAAAATTAACAAATTTAAACGAAATTAAGAAATTTTGGTGGTGATAAATTCAATTGAGGATATATTGTCATCTTTTTTAACCATAATGATATTGTCGGACCAGTTCCTTATCAGTGGGTTATGAGAAATAACTAATATATGTTCAAAATAATTTTTGATTTTCTTGAAAAATTCCCCTACCATCTCGAGGTTGTCATCCGCTATCTTACCAAACACCTCGTCCATTACTACAATATTCGGTTTAGGTAGTGATGATATTTTGGTCAATACACTTCTAATCGCTAAAGACGATATTGTTCTTTCGTATCCTGAACCACTTGATAATGGTTTAACCACTCTTGTTTCATTATCAATCATTAAGAACTCCAATTCGTTCTTATCGTTGATGTTTAACTCTAAAGTGAAGTAACAACTATCAGATAACAATCTATAAAGTTCCTGATTCAATAATGGAATCATATTTTTAATAATCACTTTTGAGATTCCGTTCTTACCAAATATTGTTAAGTAAGTTTTAAACACATATATTAGTTCTTCCTCACTTTTAATCTTTTTGATTAGTTCATTGTTAACACCAATCTTCTCGGTAGATGACGTGATGTTTCCATTATGTCTTTCAATTGATTGGTTGGTAACTCTAATGTCCGCATTTGCGGTTTCGATTTTAGTTCTTAATCCTGTAACCTCAATATCAATTCTTTGATTCTCGTCTAACTTCTTTTTGTTGTTATCGTAGTTATTCAACTTCGATTGTTTTGAATCAATTTCAAGTTGTCTTTGTTCAACTTCCAATTCAAATCTAGCTTTACGAAGTTTATTTCTTTCGTAATTGTCAAATTCATTTTTAAGAGATTCTAAACCATCTGATTGTTCTTTCAATACATTAAACTCGGTTTGATTAGATTCAATGTCTCTATTTATTTGTTCAATTTGTTTTTTGATTTCTTCAATCTCATCGGTATGGTCAACCTCATCTAATGCTCTTTTACAAGTTGGACAAATAGTTCCTTCGGTTAATTGTTTAATTAACTTTTCTTTTTCTGATTTCTCATACTTGAGAGCGAACTCAACTCCTTGAAGTTTGGACAATTCATTCTTAAGTTCCTTGTGTTGGTCTTCGTGATAATATGTTGAAGGTTCTTTCACATCAACCCCATCAGCACCTGCTTGACTTTGATTTCTTTTAAGAACTAATGCATCGATTTCACCTTTTAGTAAAGTAGGATTCGTTCTTATTAGTTCTTGGTCAACGTCGTTATTCTTAGAACTTAATTTTTCGTCACGTTTCTCTTCTAATTTTTTCAGTGACTTTTCTGTTTCCTCTAAAAAAGATGTTAGTCTTAAAATTTCATTCTCTGAATTAGAAATACTTTCCTGTAATGTGACATTCGTATCTTCTAAATCTTTTACGTTGTATGTGTTGGATACTAATTTCTTAGACCAATCATTGTACATTTCTTTACAGATATCTTCTTTTTGTTTCAAACTCTCCAATCCTAAAAACTTTGTAAGGATTTGACCTCTAGCAGTTGGTTTAGATTCGATTAACTCTTCTAAGTTATATCCTGTCGTCAATATTGTTGATAGGAAATCTTCTTGACTTCCAATTGCTGAAGATATAAACGTTTCAGTTTCTCTTCTTTGTTCGCCAGCCAAATTCGATACTGTTCCATCTTCACTTACTTTAAAGAATTCCAAATCACTCTTAACTGTGTACTCACCTGCCTTAGTTTTCTTTCTTGTTACACTTCTTGAAATTATATAATTTTCTCCATCGATAGTTACATAACCTTTTACTTTTACTTCGTCCTTGTCACTAAATTTATTGAATACTTCAATATTAGTTTTGGTCTTAGTTGTTGTGTTGAAAAATAAGAACATCAGTAAATCTACAGTCGCGGTTGATTTACCTCCGAAGTTTCTCGGTGTTGATTCAATAACAGTGATACCGTCTAAATTATCAAATTCAATAACATTATTTTCACCGAAAGATAAAAAGTTAGAGAACTCCACTTTTTTAATGAACCACTTATTATAACGTACTTTGTTTTGATTTGACTTATCTACTTCAGCATTTACCTTATCATCTAATCTATTAAGTAAATCCCACTTAACGTTAAGGTCATTCTCAGTAACGAACTCTTTAACAATATTCTTTTGGTATTGGTGGTCCAAAATACTATCTGTCGCTTCAAGTGTTCTTAATTGTGTATGAAGTGCGTTCGAAACAATCTTCGTTACTATCTTGACGTTAGTTGAATTGTATTTCTTCTCGAAATAACTTTTAACTCTTTTAATTCTTTCTTGGGTAAGATTTTCTGGTGTGTCTTCCCACTCTACTTTAATAAAAGGATTTGCCATATTAATTATTTTTTACACAACTGAATTTCCAAACCATACAATCAAAAAGGTAACAACCTGAACAACCTAATTCATCGTTATAAACTGCGTCACCTTCTAATTGTGAGAACGGATAACCTAAGAATTGTGCATCATACCTAAGTCCTGTCTCTTTACACTTTTTACAAGCACTTCTTTTTAATTTATTACAATTACCACATAATGGTTGAAAGTCGGATAGGTTTTGTGTATCAGAACTCAAAACATTTTCGTCGTTGTATCTACCATTTTTGTGGTCTATCTCCATTTTCTTACCTTTCACACCACAATGAGAACATCTACCGTGTTCTAATGCCTTTCTTATATCTTTACGAATATATCGATTTTTATGTGAATAGTCGAAATTATAACCATCAAATTTAAACGCTACCGTTTTCCCCTTATCTCTGACCAAAGTAAATTTAAAATACTTCTCAACTGTTCTGTTCCAACCTGTACCGTTGTTTGGGATGCAACTATCATCTTTATTGGTTTTACCGAAATCAGGATGTTTTTTAATTTCATCAAAAGTTATTAATTCGCTAACACCTTCTTCATTGATTGGATTAAAATGTAGGAGTCTACCTAAGATAGAATTTGATTTGGCGTTTTTTTCTAAATTCTTAAAAAACTTTACTCTTTTGTCTTCGTCATCAACCTTATCTTCTTTAGGTGGTTTTATATGTGACTCATATTTTTCATTTAAGAATTCAACAATATAATCCCACTCTTCTTTTCTAGTTGGTGTTAAGTCGAAAAAACTATCTTTATCACCTTTAATAACTTCAACATATGTGGCGTTCTTTTTATCGCCACCGTTTTTAATTTTTAAAGATTCAAATAGTTTTGGTTCACGTAAATAATATTCCTTAGTTACGTAATAGTATAATTCCTTGGGGATTGAATAATCAAAAACCCTATAACCAACTTTTTTTAAATTCATAGATTACTTTAATCTACTCTCTTCGAAGAATTCGATAATAGAGTTAATTGCCCATACAATACCTGCAGTGAACATACCGTCAAAAAAAATACCAGCAAACCAATGTACTTCAAAAAAAGGTCCAATTAGTCCACCTAATACAATTGACATAAAGAAACCTACCCAAGTACTTGTACATAATGTACAACTGATTAGGTCTCCAAAAAATTTAGATTTTCTTTTAATGAATTCTCTTGTTGATTCAAATATTGAACCCCAAACTAAGATTGAGGTCATTCCATATGCTGCGAAAGCCCATAAAATAAGTTTATCCATAATGATTTTCTTTGTTATAAAAATATAACTAAAAAAATGGACAAATCAAAATCAATTACCTACTTTAATGTGTGTAACTTTAGGATTATCTATTTCCATAATTCTCCACACATCAATAACAATTGACCCGTCAGGAAAAGCAAAGGTTCTGAATTGTTCGTGTGGAACTGTAACTATGTAGGTACCCTTTTCAAAATATGGTTCAACCTTATCAACGAATGGGTCGTAATGATTAAATTTAATTCCTTGCTCCGTTAACATATTTGCTAACAACATTGAAGGTGAACCCAATATTAGATTTGTATTTTCTTTAAATGTTTTACCCAAGATTGTATAAGGTCCTGGTTGTTGTGTTAATAATTCAATTAAGAATTCTGTTTGTTCTTCTCTTGCTTCCATAATGTCTTCAAAAAAATTGTGGGATAGTTTTAATTTATTCGCCAACCAACTCATTGCAATATTGTCTCTTGGGTGACATCCTCCTCCATCTCCCATCCCTCCATTTAAATATTTGGTAGAAATTAATCTGTTATTTGCCAACTTCAATCCACCCATCACTTCATCCACGTTTGCACCCGTTTTGTGACATATTTCCATAATAGTATTGGTGAAGACTATCTTCATACCAATGAAAGTATTATATGAAACTTTAATTAATTCAGCATTTTTAATGGATGTTTTATAAAAAGGTTTATCGTGTATTGTTTCGTAAAACTTCTTAACCAAACGAGACGCTTCTTTATCTTTTGAACCGAATAGTACAAACTCAGGATTTAAAAAATCTTGTATTGTGGTTCCCATAGCAATAAAGAACGGATTATAACATAATATAAAATTAGGGTTAGTTTTAATAATTGGTTCTATTTCTCTTTCAATAGTACCCGGCAAAACTGTTGAGATGATTATAACAATCTTTTCAGTATCCTGTCTCTTGATTTCATTTGATAAAAGTTCGATACCTGATTTAAGTGGTTCATAATCAAAATCTTCTCTTTCTTCTGGAATTCTCGTACATCCTTCGAATTTATAATCGTGAGGTGTTTGAATTGGTACAAATATTATATCAGTATATTTTACAACATCTTTAATCGTACCATAATTAATCTTATGGTTCTTTAACAAATTTTCAGCACCTTCTTCGAGATAAGGTAATTTTTTTGTATCTAATATTTTAGAAACCTCAGGGTTAATATCATAACCCCACACATCGTGACCTTTCTCATCAATCGCCAATGCACAAGGTAAACCTAATTTACCCAAACCAATAAATCCAATTTTGTATTTACTCGCCATAAAGTGTATTCAAATCGCTATTTTTCATAAACGTTGCCTTGTTAAATTTATTTAACGCATCGTTTAGTTTATTATTTTCTTCTGATAATCTTTTGTTTTCCTCCTTCAACCTTTCAATTTCAACATTGTCTGTTACTGTAACCTCTTTAATAACTTCTTTCGTTATGATTTGAGTTTCTCCTTTTATTTCAACAGGAACTTCTTTTATAACCTCAACAATTTTCTCAATGGGTATTTCCTTTTCTACAACTCTTTCAACGATAACCTCTTTAATTACTTCTTTCTCAACTATTTTTTCACTTCCTTTAATACCATATGGGGTCTCACCATATTTCAATATAGTGAAACCCCTTTGAAATGTTTCTTTTGCCAATTTCTCAACATCTTTGATGTCATTCAATCGACAATATTCAAGAAACTCATCACCCAAGGTTAATAAGTTCCTCTTGTTCATTTTCAATATTGTTTATATCTGTTATCTTAAAATGCATATATGGTTGGTCGTTAGGTAAGTCGTGAAATGTATATTCATTTTTTTTCACATCATAAATTCCATAACCGTGATGTTTAATTGTTTCACCAAAGTTTTGTTGAATTAAACTACCAATCATAACTGCTTTACCTCCTTCGGGCAATGTAAATGTTTGTCTCTTATGTATATCACCACATAATAATAAATCCAATCCCACAAAGTTTAATTGGTCATATGCATCTTCAAATTCAAATCCCATATCAGTTGATAATCCTTGAATCGGTCCGTGAAATAAACCCACCGTTAATAATCCTTCTTGTTTTGTGAACTCAGGTCTTGCGTTGTGTTGATACAAAGAATAAACAATCCATTGAACATTACCATCAGTATCCACATAATCACCACTATCTTTTAAGTACGTAATGTGTGGATTGTTTAATAATTCAACAACAGGAGTAATACTATCCATACGTTGTGTATTATTCTCCAAGAAGTCGTGATTACCCGGTATAATTACAACCTTACCAAAACGAGTTAACTCTTTTAAAAACCAACTGGTTAATAATAATTGTTCATTTGAAATATTAATTTTTTGATGTGCGATATCACCCGCAACAACAATTCTAATTTCGTTATGCGATATATTTTCATCCGCCCATTCTAAGAATTTTATACTTAATTCGTCCAACAGTTTTTGAAACTGTTCTTTATATAAATCGTGCAATTGAATTGTACGAATATGAATGTCAGCAATGTGAATTATTTTCTTAATCATTTTTTAGTGTATTTTGTTAAATCCATTTGAAGGAGTGTGTTATTAATTTGTGGTGGAACTTTGTATTCAACGAATGTGCCGTCTTCTTTTAATAAAACAATTACACACCCCAATAATTTAATGTTCTCATACTTTGTTCCTTTTAACATCTTAATCAATAACCTCGCATAAAGTGGAAGTTGAATATAATAGTGACCTAGTGCGGTATCGTGATATTCTTGGAATGGTGGGTACATTCTACCTGTGTAGTGTTGTACTTCGAAGTTCTTAGGTTGGTTTGTTTTCCAATCAGTAACAACAATTCCAAAGTCAGTACCTTCTTTATTACTCATTAACCATATCTTATCAGGTTGTCCTGTATATCCTAATTCATTATCACCTAAAACAATTTCAGTATCAATAAGAACTGCACCTCTCTCTAACATTAGGTCGAGAAATTGTTTACCCGCAACAATCATATTGTCACTCTTGGTGAGTTGAGCTTCATCACATTCAAATATTGGTCTACGAACTTCTTTGTAGTTCTCAAGTCTCTGAACTAAATCACTCTCCAATTCAAAGTGAACACGACTACCCATATTTGTTGCGTACTCACCGGTTGCTTTCCATTGTTCTTGTAATTCCTTAGCAGCTATGGGGTCTCCATTACACATTCGTAATGCAGTCCCCTCAGCGTCAAATGATTTGTGAAATTTCTTAACAACTTTGGATACTGATGGGAATGTTTTTCTTAACACACCATTAGTATCCTTCATATAGTAGATATGTTCTTCTTCTATGAATGACAGTTCTAAATCTTTTCTTCTTTCTTCTAATAAATTGTTTATCTCTTTTGAGATTTCTAATAAATTCATATTAATCTAACTGTATTTTTTTAAAATCATCTAATTTACCTTGGAGGTCGGCAATGTCCTTATCCAATGGTAATTTTATTGTCCATACTTTTCCAAACAATCTGCCACCATTTAGTTTGTGATAAATCTTTTGGGAGTTTTCCCAAGCATCTCCGTCTAATACCACAACAACACTCAAAGCCTTTTCATATAACAGACTAAATAATTTTTCTCCCATAACTTTACCTAACATTGGAATTGAATTGGGTAAGAAAATACTATCGAAAGCACCTTCAACAATATAAATCGGCATAAACCAATCGATTAGATATTCGTTGAATATTATAATTTCTTTTTGTGCTTCGGGGTTTTTATATTTGAATTTAGTCTTTGCTTCATATGACCTAGCAATGAAATAATTTAACCTATTTTCCGCATCATATGAAGGGATAATAATTCTATTTGCGTATGGACCTTTATAACAAAATCCGATGTTATATTTTGTTAACATATCATCGGTTATATTTCTTTTACGAATATAATTTAATGCCGTCTTGTAATAGTGTGTTAGTTTTAAACCAGCACTAACTTTAGAAAACGGAATAAATTCATCAGGTAATTTAACTGCTTTAAAATTTGGTTTACCGTTTTCAAAACTTTCTTCGGGTACTAATAACTCATATCTTTTTAAATGTTTGGTTGTTCCATATTTTTTAATTAATTTATGTAATGAACCGTGAGTATAGTTCACTTCACTACAAGCCCAACATTTATAAACGTTGTGTCTATAATTAACCTCTAAATTACCTTTACCATCTCCGTGGTCCAATCCTTTTAACTCATATGAACAAACAGGACAATCGAATGACATCTGACCTTTATAGTCATTATGCATACGATAGTCACCTAGAATATCTTCTAGTATTTCGATAATTGGTTCATAATCATCATCAGATACACCCATAAGAAAAAATATAAGGAAAAAAAATGAGAAAAAAAAATCCCTCGGACACCACTCCGAGGGAACACCAACCAAACGTGGATTTTAACCCACGTCCCGTCCTATTAATAAATATAGAATAATAAAATTCTAAAGTGAAATATTAGTTGCCGGATTTTTCAGTCTTAATCATATTGACATATCCAATGACTGCTGTTGCCGCGTCACTCATATCATAATTTTCTTTTTTTAGATTACCTGTTTTACCATATAACCACTTAACATCAGGACACACACTATTAACGTGTTCCCATATTACGTGTTTTTTATCGATGTCTTTTGGGTATCCACCAAATAAAACGTTACGACCTTTATCGTTAGCACCAACTAAATCAGGGAATGCAAATTTTCTTGCGTTATATGTTGAAATGAATGTAGGAATGATTCCCAATACGTCGTAACAGTTCTTTAAAATTAGTGTGTTGTAACGTAATAGTGTTCCTACGGTATAAATGTTATTTGATTGTAATAGTGGTTCTTCAATCACTACTCGAGTGATTCCCATATTCTTATACTCTAATAAATGTTTTTTAAACGCTTCTGCCTTTAATAATAATTCTTCAATTTTATCTTCAGGTTGCGGTTTAATTTTAGGGGAAAAGTGTGTTAGTTCCAATAATTTAGAACTATTGATATCAAATAATGCCCAACCAATTGTTTTGGTTGAAATATCCAATCCCAAAATCTTTGCTTTGTTTTTTAAATTGTTCTCCATAAAATAATATATAAATAATATTATTTGTTTTGTAAATGGTTAGAGGTCAATTTTTACAGCAAAAACTTGAGTACCTACTCTATGGATTGGTTTTGGCATTTTACCAATAACTAAAAGTTCTTTATTACTATTGAATAAACCGACTTCAGTTATTCGTTTGGTTTTACCTGTTGTGTAACTTGGATTTTGTGTTGTGGTAAATTCACCATTAGGTAGGTTTACTAAGAATCTCATAACCGTTAAGTCGGAAGCTCTTACCAATTTAATACTACCAGGGAATGGTTGTTCGTCTCCAAATTGAGGTGTGGTTTGATAAAAACTACCGTTAGCATAAGGTGCTGGTTGATTCGGTAATTCACCTAAATGGTCTTCAATATCGTATGTGGTTCCTGAATCATAATCATCGTTTGTTATTACAAAACGAGCACCTTTTAAATTGTTTGGATTTATTAAACCTGTTGTGTGATTCGGAATATCAGATGTAATGTTAATTTTTCTCCACAAATCTGTTTGTGGTTGGTCTCCTGTATCTACCAATTGAACTAACGCATATAATTTGTCGGCAATAAATCCATTTTTAAATCCACATTTGGTTGATTTCATATGAACCCAATCATTGTCTGAGAATCTAAATGATATATCCGCATTTAACGATGTACCTGTAATTTTTGAATAGTGATTACAATGTAATGAAGTTGACCCACTAAATTCTAATAGATATGTTACAAAAACAGTTTGACCTGTTGTTCCACTCATTAAAGGTTCTAACGGGTTTCCTGTTGTGCTACATTTAGTATCAACAGGAACTTGTGCAACTCTTGGAATTGGTAAGGTGTATTTTCTATTAGATTTGTAATCTAAGACTGCAACAATTTCTTGGTCGTCAAATACAATTACTTTATGATTTACATAAACTCTACCTACTCTATATCCTCTTTCATCTAAAAGATATCTATATTTTAATTTATTTAATTTAGTATCAATAGCTGTAGAGTTAACAAAATAATCTGTAGTGTCCATTGTGAATCTTGCACCTACTGTTGTCCCTGTATTTCTATGATAATAAATAAATGGAATATAAACTTCAAAATAATCTAAGTCTGTTACCGGTTCATCATCTGAATCGTATAATAAAGCATCTACTACACTATTATTAGTACTAATATAATCTTCATACTTAAAGAATTTTTCAGGTTCTCTTTCTGTATTAAGTTCTGAATAATGAATAATAGCAATACTATGTTGTTCCTCAGGTAAAACAATTACTGAATCACCAAAACTATTTGTGATGGTTGTACCTGTGTTAACTGTCTGTCCTAATGAAGAACCATATCCTAAAAATTCTTTAGTTGAAACAAATACGTTACTTGTGTATCCACTAACGTATTCTTGTATCTCAGCTCCTTGATTTTTAACACCCGCGGGTCTTTCACTCCACGCAATGTTTAATGTCCAAGGGTCTTGTTGGTCTTCAGGGTTTTGTGTATTTGGTAAACAAGTTAAATCAGTTTCGTATGGACCAGGAAAAAATGGATTACATTTATTACACATAACAGTTGCAAAACCACCTGAACATATATTTGACATACTCGGTGTTGCTCTATCTAATGTTAATGTGTTCACTGATGAACCTGAAACAAAATTTGTTACTCTATATATTAAACTTGTTGACGCACCTGAAATAACTGCATCCTGACCAATCAAATCGGTAAATGCTATTGTAATGAATTCACAATTTGAAAATGTATTTCCTGTTAAAAATAATGTTGTGGTTCCTGATAATGCGGAAACTGCTATTCTTTCATTTGAACATTCTACAGTTGTACCTGTACAAGGATTCGTACTGTCGTCAAATTCTAAATAAGCGGAAACAAATCCAGCGGGACCCATTTCATTTCTAATTGTTTCGATTTGAGAGACTTGAACAGGGTTACCAAATGTTGTACCTGTAACTGTGGATTGTGATAATTTATATGGATATTTTACAATAGAATCTTTATCCAAAGGTGTGAATACCTTTTGAGATGGGTTGGTAGTACCGGTAGTACCATCATACTCCTCAAAATTATAGTCATATTCAGAATCGCCCACTTGGAAGTAGGTAATATTGAAATTACCTTCAGCAATTTTTTGTCTTCCCTCGTTGGTAATTCTTGCTGCTATATGTTCTGATTCATTCTCGTGTAAAAAACTCATATGTTATAAATATTCTTTTTATGTTTTATTATAGTGGTACATCACCTCCTCCTCCAGAAGTACCACAATTTGGTGCTAGTACATTATATACATACCCATATTGGTCAATTTGAATTAAATAATAGTTAGATGTTCCATCATTATATGTGTTTATTCCCGCAGTTAAAGAGATTCCATACTTATAACCTTCTACTCCAATGAACACATCATCACCATATTGGTCAATATATACTTGTTGACCCATTAAACCACTTATTGTTGTTGAATTCGCCCACAGTGCACCTGTTAAAACATAACCAGGAGAAACACAATATGTTGTATCAATATCCGCAACCGGTGAGGCTACATAAAATCTATTTAAAGATGTTAACGTTGGTGTAGGGGTCGGTGTTGGGGTTGATGAAACTTGACAATTACCAACAGTTAATTTAATAAAACCTGAACCACCTGTTCCACCATTTTGACCACAATTGACCTGTTGACCATATAATTGATATGTTCCCGGTGTTGTAATTGTGTATGTTGAAGGTGAGAAAGTTGGATTATTACTATTAGTTTGTGTTAATGTAAACTCTTGAATATTTGTACCTGTGTTTGTTCTTAAGTAAGCATATGCATATCTTGTTCCTGTACCACTAAAGAAATATCCTGATGGTGTAATTGTTGCTTGATATCCACTTGCTAATGTAAATGTTGACGACTCAAATCCTGAACAATTACCTGTAGCTTCTAACGTACCACTTAAACAAGAACCAACAGTTGTTGTTGGAGTTGGTGTAGGGGTCGGAGTTGCGGTTGGTGCCGATACCGTTGCTGTCGGTGTAGGGGTTGGTGTAGGTGTACCTGTTGCGGTAGGTGTTGGGGTAATTGTTGGTGTAGGTGTGGGTTGTAATGGTGGATTCGTGTTACAAGTAACTGAACTATTATTTAACCATCTACTTCTTAAATTACCACCAGCATCGGGACAAATTGTCCTAACACTATAATTGTATGTTTGAGCATCAATTAATCCATTAATAGTCACAATAGTATTACTAGTTGAACCAGTTACATATGTCGATGCACTTGATAACTTATACCTATATTCATAAGTACATCCGTTACAATCTGCCGGTGGTGACCAAGTTAATATTAATTGTGCCATTTAGTATAAATACGTTTTTTTATTTTATCTATTTGTGTTAGAATGGAAATAACTTTCATTTTCTTTTAAAAAATCCATAACACTAAATGTTGTTATTGTTTCCAGTTTCGGGTTATTTTGAACTTTATTTATCATTTTATCGGTATGTCTACCATTTACTCCATAATTTCCTTGAACCAAATATTCAGTCAATAAAATAAAGTTTGAGTCATTTCTTAAATCTTTTTCTTCAAATTCATTATTAATTTGTTTTTTGGTATATCCTATTTTTTTGTGAATAATATTGTCTGGTTTAAACTCGTTTTCAACCATTTGGTCATATCTTAAATTGGATGGTCTTTGTTCATACCAAGTAACATCTAATAATAGATTAAATTGATTTAATCCCATATCCATCATAAAATTTAAATCTTTTTCTATTTTTTCATCAGTGTGGTCACCACCAACAAGACATATATCTAAATCCCAAGTGTTATTGAAATCAAATAAAACTCCTCCCATTAAATAAACATCATAATCTTTAATGATTGTTGATTTAAGATATAAATTAAATAAAAAATCATAGACTTTTTGATACGATGGTCTTGTCCAATGATTTGTTGATTTAACAACTCCTCTTTGAAAAAAAATACTATCGTTTAAATTAGCTTCTCTATTAAATGTTCCCATATATTTAATTTTTTTAACCGC
>JACCDL010270536.1_pt1 | contig 16365 bp, 38 predicted proteins | sample 7441931 | NCBI WGS metagenome assembly JACCDL01 (sample SAMN15323437, study PRJNA562643) | freshwater metagenome | isolation source: river surface water | place: USA:Blue River Watershed | collected 2017-08-16 | reverse complement strand
TCTTCTTTGGAAAATCCACAGGTTCTGAAGAAGAGATTCAAGACGATTTAAAATTCGTCAAGGAAGCTCATAAAGCAATCGAAGAAGGGTACACAGTTTATTACGATTCTTGGTGGTGATGTTTTAATTGGTTTGATTCTTTCCACCCCCGAACCCGAGATAATCCCTCGGGTTTTTTGTTGATATATAGAGCATGGCAGGTCGAAACGTTTATGTTGTTTCAGTTTTGGGTAAAGACATCTTTTGGGATGGTGCCGGTGATTTAACATCGAGCATCGACCAAGCTGCACAATACTTCACATTCGCCGAAGCCGAATCCGCTTTCTCCACTTGTCAAGCAATCCACGCTAGAGCATTTGGACCAGGCGGATTCGAAATACGAACTATGATATTATTTAGATAATTATGGGTGTAATAATAGGAATTCAGATTCTTGGAACTCAACCAGACTTCGATGAATCTTGGGGAACTGTAATGTGGAACGAGAATCTTGGAGCAGTTTCACAATTTGTCTGGGGCTATTCCGATTACACTTTATACAGAAATGCATCACAGGCGATGTTTGTTGCTGGATCCTTACCTTGGCCAACTAGACTTGTTTTTTCATCAAATTTATCGATGGATCAATCCAACACAGTAGCACGCGGTGCAAGAACAAACTCCCTGGGGTTCCAATTAAGGATACCTGGATGGCCCGGAGATGTTGGATCATATTACAATTACAACTTGGGAGGTCCAACGGAAGTCAATTATTCACAAACTAAAGGGTCTGCAGCAATCACAAGAAATAATGCCGCACAAGCAAGAGATGCCAGCGGGACTGGCCTTTACGACCTCTTTGTTCAAAACTACTAAATCAATTGATTATGGATTACTATAAAAAAATAGCAACATTCGGATCTTCTTCCCAAACTTACTACTATGCAAAAGACGGAAGTGTTCTTTACATTTTCAGTCCATCTGCAACAGATAGCACCAAGTGGAATTACTCATACCAAACAGGTAATACAGATTACATCAATGCAATTCTAACAGGAGCAACCGCTGCTAACAGAGTTGAACTTGACGCTCCTATCAATCAAATACAGACAACCCTTTCAGGCATTTAAACATAGTATGTCCGTAACATACTCTCCGTACGTGCACACGTAGAACATTTTTGTTGGTTGTCCATATAATTTAAGTCATGAAAATAGATTTCTCATACATCATCAATCTTTCCTATGATTATGATTATGTGTGTCAAAAGTTTGCAACTATAATGCAATCCCATGGACAAATGCCCTATTATGTCTTTGCAGGAGTAAACGGTAAGAAACTATACTACTCGGAGGAGACTACGCCCTTTAGTTGGACAATTTACCAATCATGGAAAATTCAAGAGCATTCCTATCCACATGTAAGATGGAATAGGTATTTGACTGTTGGAGAACTTGGATGTTCACTCTCACACTACTGGCTTTGGTCTGATGCATATAAAGAAAAGAGAGGGATAACTCTACACTTGGAGGAAGACTTCATAATGAATGATTGGCCAAACGAGCTTGAATGGGATTCGTTACCTGAAGATTGGGATTTGGTTTTTCTTGGAAGAAAAAGAATAAATGGGTTTGAGGATGAGGTTATAAATGACCACATCAATAAACCTGGTTATTCAAATGGAGCTCATGCCTATCTACTTTCCCCGAAAGGTCAAGAAAAATTAGCAAACAGTAATTTCTTGGATTACATTGTTCCCGTTGACGAATTCATATGGGCATTAGCAGGGAAAAGTCCAAGACCAGACTTAAACAATTTGTTTCATACTGGGGACTTCAACATTTATAGTTTTAACAAGAGGGAGTTTATTGCACCCCAATCCAACACTTTTTCAAGTCAAGTAGAATTCTTTGTAAACGTTAGGGACATAAGGGATTGGAACAAATGGATGGACACTTACATCAATCCCGATTTGAAAAATTTAAACTTTCAAAATTTATCCTCACGAATCGATGTCAGTAATGGGGTTTTGGAAATCCCGATATTTAACCGTATTTTTTGCGAGGAGTTTTTAGAGATCATGAATTTTGCTCTATCCTCTGTAAATAAGGTTGAAGGAACCCAAGCTAGAATGCCTTTGCCTAATGTTGGAATGGACAGAATTTATAACAAAATAGTTCGGGATCACATCTTCCCCTTCCTTAATTGGTATTGGAACACAAATCTTAGAAATGGAATTTTCGCCAACAAGAACGATGCCTATCGATATTCGAAAGATTCAACGGATCTAAGTATTCTAATGGAACATGAATCAACATACACTATGGGACTTCGACTTAGCGATGATGAGATTCCCGGATCTGAACTTTATGTCACTCCAAGTAGAGTAGGAAACGTTATAATCCACCCAACATTACTTACAGAGAATCCAGAGGGGAAAAAATTCGTGTATGATTCCCAAAATTGTATTTTATCATTTTTCTAATAATTATCCCCGTTTCATTTTTAGTTTACGAGGATAACTATTACTTTAGCTATGTAATCAAACACATACGCTATGACAATCTTAGAAAAACTTAAGGATTTCAAAGGAGCTCAGATCATTGGTCTTGATGCTGTTACTGAAGTCAAATTGCTTGGAGGTCAACAAAACCCAATGCAAGGCAAGGTGAAAAAGGTCACCACTGGTTCTCAGGTGATGATTTTCAAAAACGGTAAAGGCTATAAGAACATGGTCAACCGCAGATTGAAAAAACAAAACGCTGGAGACCTCACCACAATCGCACTCTTCGAAGCAATTGCTTCTTCAGGGTTCGAACCTGGACCACGCCAATGGGGTCAACGAGTAGAAGGAACTCCATTCGTAGAGCACAAAGGAAAACTCTACCTCGAGTGTATCTTCATCAAACCAGGGAAATCAACTTACTTCTTAGGAGATGAGGAAATCAACAAGGAGGACATCATCGGACTCCAGGAAAAGAAGGAGGGAGATCAAGGAGGTCTTATCGATAAGGTCATCATCAGAACCTTCGCAATTGACTCCATCTTAAAAGTCAGAAAAGCAAAAGAAGAAATCGAGGGACCCGCCATTCCCTGATTCCCAAGGCCCCGGATAATTTCCGGGGTTTTTTGTGCGGTTTCGTTTTTTAGTAACGAAAAAACTTAGTACATTTATCTTGTAATCAAAAACAAACTCTCATGACAAAGAAAGAACTTTTAGATGCATTCAAACACAACGCATTTGGATGCATGCAACAAGGAGAAGAAAAAAATGATGAAGATCTACAAATTCTTGCCCATGCAAATTTGATTGCTTTAGCAGCAATTCAAAACGGACACCAACAATTCTTGATGATGGCTTTTGCTGCGTTCGTAGAATCTGTGAAGGAGCTCGAAGAGGAAAAACAAAATGATGCTTTTGCAGAATTGATTAAAGGGACCGGAATTTCCCTCTCCTAAAAAAGGAGAAAATTTTTTCCAAGAATTTTTTTATTTAGAAACCATTGTTTAATTTAGCGGAGTGATTCAACTATGAGCACATTAATTAGAGATCCTAAAACAGGAAGATTTATGAAAAACCAAAAGAGCGAAGCTATTGCTTCATTGGGTACAAAAACCCTCAAAGTCAAGACCGACAAGCACCTTCAGGTCTACAGCAAGAAAACCATCGATGAGACAACTGCTTCCCGCATGCGTCCTGGTGCTGAGGTCATCTTAGATTTCTTGGAGGCAACTGCCCCAACCGGAGAGCAAATCGTTCGTGTACGTAAGGACGGTTCAACCCGTACTTTCTACACTACGGATAAGCTCGCCAACGAAGTGATTGGAGCTTAATTTCCAAAAAAATTGGTAGGTAGTTTTGACGACTAAAAATATCCAATTTTAGCCTACCATAGGGAGTGAGTGTTTGTAAACTACAATTATTCCTGGAAAATACCTCTTCGGAGGTATTTTTTTTGTTCTCATTTTTTAGTTCCGCACAACTTTAGTAATTTTACTTAGTAAAAGAAGCAAACATGAAAAAGGACTTTATAGAACTCTGGTCTGCTATAAAAGAAGACCCAAAGGATTTCGCAGCAAATGTGCTGATGGTGGTTCTTCTTTTTGGAACTTTCTATTGTGCAATTTGGGTTGATGCAATCATTAGTGGACGAGCATGAAAAAGATTTTAAAAATTGTTGATGTCATTGACAACTGGGGCGGAACAGAAGAGTACAACACTCCAGAAACTATCCGCATCTATTTGGATGACCCGGATTATTGGTCTGATGATGCACTCATCTACTTCGAGGAAAATGGTGTCAAAGGACGTTGCTGTATCGACGATATCTTGAATGAGGAAGTCCTCATTGACGAAGAAGTTTATTTAGTTGAAGAGTAATGGAAGAAGAAAATTTAAAAGGCCTACAAACAGACTTAACTCATTTGGGATTCGAAAAACCCAATTGCTATGAATGTAAGTTCCGACAAGAACTTGGCTGGTCTGCTCATTCCAAATGTGTTGGTTGGAAGAAGAACGAAGACGAACACTTTAGCTATCATGGAATGGTTGAATTGGCACTTGCTACTGGACAGATCAAATTGAGTGGAGTAAAATTCCATCAACATGGAATAGACAATGGATGGGCACAATGGCCAAACAATTTTGATCCATGTTGGCTTCTTGAATGCAAATTCTTTGAAAAAAAGTAATTAGCCCCGTTTTTGATGATATTAACAATTTTGTTTAACTTTCCCTGAAAATACGTTCAACAAAATGGGGCAAACGTTAAACAAAAAGGAAATACACTAATTAAAAGGTCGGGAGTTATCAATTTTGTTTAATCTTTCAATAACACTTATTAAACAACAATTGTTAAAAAGTAGGACAAAAATTTTTTTACCTTGAGGTTTATCCTTACTTTTGAGGATATAAAACAACACTAAGCATATGTCTAAAAAACAATCATTCTTATGGGAAAGGATTCTAGAGGTTGCAGGAGCAATCAAGGAAACCCAGGATGCCTTAGAGAAGTGGGAGAAACAAATGCTTCTCAAGGTGTTACTTCGTCAGCTAAAAGATGACATGAAAGAAAAAGATTTTGTAAATTTGATTGTCAAAAACAAAAGCAGGCTTAATCCAGCCTAGACGATAAAAGGGTTAATTGTTTATATTGTACTAAAGTTCATCGTTTTCGATGACCTTTCTTGTGTTCCGTGAATATATAAGGAAAGAAAAAATTATAATGGGACACATCAAAAAATTCAACGAATTCTTCCCGCAGATACGTGAAGGGATTTTTGAAGAAGACAACGATTTAGATTTGCTTCGAGATCTCGAGAAGGTTGGTATGAAAGAACAAACTTACACAAGGGAGATGTTTCAAGATGCAATGGACAATGTAAACTTCTACGAGTTCTTTGAATTTGTTGATACAGATGGAGATGTTGATTGGGACGTTTCAAAAGGTTCAATGGAAATAAACGTTGCACCTAGATTTCAAGGATTCATCTATGGTTCGTGGGACACATCAGGTTTATGGGATGCAATAGTTTCTGAAGTTACCGACTTAAATCCGGATGACTATGATGAGGACGAAGAGAGATTTACCATAGATGAATTGGAAGCAGCATTTGACGACTTCAATTGGCAAAGGAATAAGGAAGAAATTGGAAATTCAGCAACTCAAAATGACGATGTTGCTTTAGCCATGGATGGGACAGAAAATACTGATTCTTATGATGTTGATGTAACGGTTGAGATCACAGCAGAACCAAGCGATTATGTTGACCAGGATGATATCATTTCAGACATCCTGGGTAATCTATAAAACTCCACGGGTTTTCTCTGTATAATCCAACGGGAGTTTTTGCTCCCGTTTTTTTTGTTTTCGATTTTTTCCTTCGCTGGTATTGACTACTTTAGCTATGTAATCAAACAACAAACTCACATGGCAACAAGATCTTACATCGGAAAAGTCCAAGAGGATGGAACCATCAAGGCACTATATTGCCACTACGATGGACACCCAGACACCCTTGGTCTGAACCTACTCAATCACTTCGGAAATAGCGAAAAAGCAAATCAACTAATTGACGAAAAGAAAGACCTTCGAGGAATCTACGGACCATTCCACACCTTGGCTGAATTAGATGATGGCGATCCAGCTCGAACTTTCAAATCATTTGGTAGTTACTTCGACACAGCAATGAATTGGTTTTGTGAATATGTTTATCTTTTCCAAAATGGATCTTGGGCTTGTTTTGGAACAGATGGTGAATTGATTGATCTTTACAACTACTGAAAATTTTTAAATCATGGGCAGATATTATCACGGAGACATTCAAGGCAAGTTTTGGTTCGCAGTCCAAGACAGTCGAGATCCAGCCAACTTTGGCGGAAAAGAAACACCAATTGTTGAACCTGATTGGCAGGATCCGGAAACCGGAGAAACATACCCAGGAGGTGAAGTTATTGGTTCTCACTTCTTGTTCGAAAAAGAAGACCTCCCAGACATTCAAAAAGGTCTCGATCATGCACTTGGTATTCTTGGAGCAAACAAGGAGAAGATTGATAAGTTCTTCGAAGATCGGGGATCTTATAACGACAAAATGCTTTGTGATTATCTAGAGCTAGTAGATGAAACAAACGGGATTGGTGAAAACGAAGCAATGATTTTGACTAAAGCATACTTGATGCTCTATGCTCGATGGGAGTTAGGGATGAAGATCAAAGAGTGTGTAGAAAGAACAGGTAAATGTGATTTCGAAGCGGATTGGTATTAAACCCCTGAGGGGGACCAAAAATAATCGGGTGTCATAACCGGGGACTTAGCCCCCTCCCGTGTTTGTTTGATTACACCTAAGTGGATTCGCTAAGTGAATCCACTTTTTTTGTGTTTTGTTTTTTATGAACGAAGAAACGCTCTATTTTTAAGATGTAAACCAATTATGAAAAAAGATAACAACTCTCCAGAAATTAAGCACGAAGCAAAACCTTGTTCCCACGAAAAAACCTTTGTAGCAGTTCGTCACGCATCGGGGATGAAGCTTGTAAAGTGTTCAGATTGTAGATGTACAATTTACTCTGGATAAATCTGAATTCATTTTTAATAATCGTAGAAAGTAATTATTTTTATAGAACAAACCAATAAAACAATTTACCATGGATAATTACGATAAAGTGGCAGCTTATACAGAGGCAGCGTGGAAGATGGATAAGTACATGTATGATGGAGCTGACATGGACGAGTACTATGCAATCCTTGCAGGAGAGGACGAAGAAGGTAATAAGATTTCCGAAGAGGATCAATTCGATGTACTGTGTGAGTTCTTGGAAAACAACATTGTCGACGAAGAGCGTATGTACTCTTACTTTCCGGAAGGAGGAAGTGTGGAGGAATTTGCAAAGTTCTTGATACAAACGTATTCAGACAATTCAGAAGATTAGTGAGTGATTGATTACCACCACGGGGAGCTAAGAAATTGGCTCCCTTTTTTGTTTTCACTAAGTTTCATTTTTTTCACTCACTAAGTTTTCTTACTTTTATAATATGAAACAATTACCAGAATACCTCGAAGAGATCTACGGATACTACCCGCAGATGTTGGAAATCCTTTTGGAAGATTGTAAAAAGAGATTTCCGACTTGGTGCAAACCAAACCTCATCTGGAGGGATTGGCCAGAAGGAACGAGTGAGAATCGGATCATGATGCATATCCGAGATAAAATCAACTACATCTATCCCAAACCAAATGACCTCATCGAGATCGACTCACCAACTTTCAAGCTCCATGGAAAAGTCATGGTTCTGACTGGAAAGTCCAATGGGAGATTGAAAGGGTTTCTAAAGGAGGATCCAAAAACAATAGTTCACTTGGCTGCTCGGGGTGCTAAGTTCTTACCACCAGAATGGGATGCTCACCCTCCACTGTCGGATGTTAATGTTGGGGATTTAGTTTGTATCAGATCCGAAAGATTCCGTCCACGATATGATGAGGATTCCCTATTTGTCGTTGTTCTCAAAGGAAGGAAATATGTTAGAGTTCAACCTAGGTTTCCAAGATACAAATTGTATACCACTAACACAAACCCTCCCAAAAGACCTGGTGACAATCTAAGAGAGATGGACGGGGAAAAAAGCTACTGGAGAGTCGGAGTTTACAATCTGGACATTCCTCTGAATGAGATCTACTATCCAACACAGTATGACCAAGAGGATTTAGAAAGAACAAAAGATCTCTCCCAACTTGGATTTTAAGGTGATTTCATTTTTTATTATCACTAAGAATTTTTAAATTAGCTAAGTAATCAAATCAAATAAGAAGTTATGGAACTAGAAGCTAGAACAAAAGACGGATCACTAATGGCTTTAATCAATGGGAAGTCCGCTCTCCACTACTATGCAATTTTGGAGAAAAACGATAAAGTTGAGAAGCAGAAAATCGACATCAATAATAAGGGAGTTTTCTCTTGTTTCAGAGTAACACATCCAGGAGGCATATATTTAACTATACTGAATGGAGAGATTGAAATACTTTTAGGTCACGGGGATTACATCAAGGTGATCCCTTAGGTTTAGAAATAGTCAGGTAGCTCAATGGTGAGCGGGTCCGTAACAGGAGTTGCCGTATGCAGGTTCGAATCCTGTCCTGACTACAAATGTTTATTCTCGGAAAAAGCTGGTCCTATAGATTTACGAATCGAGTCAACAGCATAAATATTAGTCAGGTGGCGGAATTGGTTAGACGCTAAGGGGGAATGATTAAGTAGTTAAGATTGTAAGCGTTACCTCGAATAACTACATACAGGTTCGAATCCTGTCCTGACTACAAATAAAATAAATGCTATGAAAGTAAAAATAGGCGATAAAATTTACGATTCTGAAGTGGAACCAATAATGGTAATACTATCAAAGTCTGACAAGGAAAACATCTCTAACATGTTGCCAAATGCGACAAAATATTGTAGTTTTCCTGATGGTGAACCAATTGAGAATATCAAAGAATTTATGAAGATTCAGTAACATAACTTAGTCAGGTGGTGTAATGGGTAACACGGGGTTCGAGTCCCCAATCTTCTCAAAGGGAAGATAAAGGTTGGCAAGATACCAGTTCGAATCTGGTCCTGACTTTTTTCTAAGTTTCATTTTTTATCCACGGGGATAATGTTTACTTTAGCTTCATAACCAATTAAACCAGAAAGGATGAAAAATCTAATAGAATCGGACAAAGCAATTCTTAAATTGGTAATTGGACTTTCCAAAGAAGCATGGTTCTTCGAAGGCCATGATTGTCCCAACTCAGATACGATCTCCACACTGGAGAATGCTGAGGTCAAGAACTCCAATCTTCAAGCACTTGTTTTGCTCGCAGCTTCTGGTCCTGGTTTAACTGATGTTCATGCTCCCACATTTACTCCTATTGCAGAGCTCTTAGAAGAAGGGGAAAGCGAAGAGGAAATTTGGGAAAGCAACCGTGAGTACTTTTCAGAGGAGAGAAAACAATTTCTTGCTAAGTTTAAGTGATTTCATTTTTTTATTTACTAAGTTTTGTCTACATTAGCTAAGTAATCAAACACAAACACCATGAAACACTTAATCGGAAAACGCGTTCGTATCATCTTTATGGAAGATGTAGATCCAATCGAACCAGGACAAATCGGAGTTGTTAAATCGGTAGATGATTTGGGTCAGCTCCAAGTTGATTGGGACAATGGGCGTACTCTAGCGATCATCCCAGAGAAAGACCAATTCGAAGTCCTCGATTCCTATGAAAAACCAGAGAAGACTTTAACCGAGAACTTTTCATTGAACTAGCATAGTATGTGATTAAGATACCCTCGCTCACGCGGGGGTTTCATTTTTTCTTTACATCTAGAATTCTTATTTTAGCACTATGGACGACAATAAAACTTTTTACGAACAAAACGGATACAACCGAGACGAGGTCATCCGCCAGTTCATCATCAGCTTTGGCAACAAATACCCTCACATCAATGTGCAGGCTATTCCACAAAGCACCATCACAGAATTCCTACACCAACCACACGTGGTTGAAGCAGGGACAGAAAAGAAGATGGATCTTCTTCAGGACTACATCATCTCACAAGACCTTTGTGAGGTGATAAAATAAAACCATTGTTCTGGTTTGTCTACGGAGGGTAATGTTATATCTCTGAAGCCTTAGGGATCGAAGAGCATCCTGCCCGAAAGGGTTAACCCGTCCCTCCACAGGTCGAAACGCCTTGTTCATAGCGGTTAAGGATGTTAAAGGCACTACCCCAGATTTAGTCTGGGGTTTTTATTTTTCTAAGGTTTCATTTTTTATCCTCGGGGGTTATTGTTACTTTAGCTATGTAATCAATAACAAACTCATGGAAAAACTTAAAATCGGAGACAAAGTCCTTTGGAGGGGTGGATTCGGAATCGACCCAGCTCAGGAGGCAACCATCGAAGGGATAGAGATCACCAAAGGTGGAAAATACGGGAAACCAGTCGATGAGGTTGGCTGGGACCAGGTCTACGAGAGAAACCTAGTGGTCACCCTGGACAATGGCAAATGGGCTTATGCAAGTCAAATCTCAAAGTTAGGGTCATGAGCAACACCATTAAATACCGACTAGAAACCGCGATTGCTAACTGCGAATTCCAAGGGGGTTTCGCATTATGGGATGACCTCGAAAAACTAGAGAGTTGCTTAGAGCTCTTGAAGATGGGAAAATCTATCCACGACCAATTTGAATTTGTCACACCAAAAAACCACGAAAATGAACAAGAGACAAACCATTGAAAAAATTGACATCTACCTAAGCAAGTTAGGTCTAATCAGAAACAAGAATTACACTTGGTCACTCCAAGGACCAACCCTGATTTATCTCGGGGAGACAGACCCATTTAAAAGTCTGACCGTTGGAGATGTCAAAAAGATAAAGGAAATGGGAGCGGAGTTCTTGATAGAACCCCAATAGATAAAGTGTCGTTTGGTTACAGGGTCTGGGATTCGTCCCAGGCCTTTTTTTTGCGGTTTCATTTTTTTACCTCGAGGATAAGGTTTACTTTTACTATACAAACCAATTAAACCATATCACATGAAAGCTTTAGAAATCATTGCTTACCGTTCAATGCAAATGTTAACAATCGGATTGGGTCTGATGTTCTTTGCAGCAATCACCTTCGCTGTTGTTCAGTTGGTAACAGGTAACTACACCGGAACAGCATCCCGAACTTTTTGACGGTAGATTCTCGAGGAGTTTTAAGAGCGGGTTTCACAGCCCGCTTTTTTTCTGTGTTTCATTTTTTATCCTCGAGGATAGTTCTTACTTTTAGAATACCAACCAATTAAATCGGTCATCATGAGCAAGCAAAAAGTTCTAGAAAAATATCCCACAGCAATAGCTGTAGAATACCAAACAAAATTCGATGTTGGATTCGTCGGGAAGGGTGTGAAATTCTACATCATTCAAGAGAGCAAGGACTCTGAGTATGCTTTGGGGTTTGCCCGCTCAGAAAGAGGTGCATGGCAAATGGCAGAGGCCTGGCTCAAGAATGATATGTCGATGTTCCCAGATTACAAAGGGTATCCGATTGAGCAGGCGAAATTAGAAATGGAATAACACAGTTTTCATTTTTTATCCCCGGGGTTAATTCTTATATTAGCCTAGTAACCAATCAAACCGTATAGAGCATGTCAAAAAAACCCTCATTATATTTCATAAGCGACGATGACAATTACAAAGAGTTTTTTATCGCTATGGTCGGTTCTCTATCATTGGATATCCCCACTGATTCTGCTATTTATTTAGTTGGATATGGAAAACAGGATGCTTCAAAACTACTGACCAGATTTAAGAAATCCTTAAAATTAAAAAAGGGATATTTGTTAAATGTGTCAACTGGAAATTATCCAGGCGTTCCTGCAGCCAAAACGTTATTGAACCCGGGGGTTTATTGTGGACCAAACAGATTTGATATGTATGATTCTAAAAATCACGATCAACTTAAGATGGTTTTTTGTTAGGTAATTAGATCAAAAAAATTACTTAGAATACAGTTTCATTTTTTATCCTCGGGGCTAATTCTTATATTAGCTAAGTAATCAAATAAAACATTCGCTATGAACAAAATCCTGATCCTCTTTCGTCTATTCGATCGTACTTACGGTCCACAAGGAAATCCCAAAACTCTCTCAGTGTACCTTCGTCCAGACAACACCCTCGGGTATTCATTCTACGGAGGCTGGCAACCATCAGGGACTTCGTTCTCTATCTCCAATCTTCAGATGAGAGAATCCCTCCCGATTGGTATCCGAAACTTTGGGAAAGTCGAAGAACTACGTGACAAAGTCGTAGCATGCTTGGCAACTGGTGTGGGATCCCACCACATAAAAGAACTAGAAATTTTGAACGATTTCTAAGTTTCATTTTTTATCCTCGAGGTTAATTTGTACTTTAGCTAAGTAATCAAATCAAACACTATGACACTTTACCTCATGACAGAACAGGAGCTCATCGAAGAAGGGATGGCTCCTCACGCAATCAAAGCATTCCTCAAACTCCAAAGCCTTGGATGCCCGGTTAAGACCTGGTATCACGGAGACCGTGGTCACTTCTGGATCGACGGGGAGGCATCAGAAGCAGAAGAGTGGTTGGACTACTACCACAACTTCATCGGCTCAGACCCTCTCAACGATATCCTCTCAGCCAATGGACTTTGGTTCGAATGGCAGAACTCAGCAGTAGCATGTGTGTACAACATCTAAATTTCGGGACCATGGAAATCAAACTCAAAATCAAGGACAACCTCTTCATCGAGGGAGGACACACGGTCATCTCTTATGATACTGCAGTTGCAAAGATCGAGGACCGAAAGATAGTAGAGGTTGGCAAGTTCTCTAGAACCACAACCAAGCACATCTCTCAAGTTGCAACGATGCTGGGATATCCAGTTCAATCCAACAAAGAAAAGAAAGGTTTTTGGAGATTCGAGTACGGGGTCAAAACCAGTCAAGGTGCATTTACACTCTCCCCGAAATTATCCCATGAAATCATCGGGAATTTAAAGTCGGGGATGACCTGGTTCCAAGCACTAGTCCTTTGTCACCCCACGAAAAAAGATGATAGAGAAACGTTGGAGTTTTACTTCAAGAAGATCGGATACGATCCCAAAGCACTTCAAGATTCTCGAGACCTAGGCATCGTATTTGCCTAGGTTTCATTTTTTATCCTCGAGGATAATAATTACATTAGCTTTGTAAACCAATTAAAACTTTTACCATGTCAACACCATTCTTATTCTCATCAGCTGACTTTGGAGATTTTCTTTCGCTCAGCGCAACAAAGCAACTCATATCAATAGCCAAGGAAACCAATCCCGAGTGGATGGAAGAGGGAATGTCCGGGTATGATATCGACGAGTTCGTTATGGGATCGCTCAGTGAAGGACTCAAGAGCCAGATTTCATCTGACCCTGAGTTTGGTGGGTACGTTGCCTACTTCAAAACGAAGACCAAAGGTCAAGTCACAGCAGAAGATCTGGAAGCTGTCAAAGAATGGGTGGTCAAAGCTTCTATCGAGATCCACGAATCGTTGGTCCGAAGATTGCAAAAGAAGATCGAAGAGACCGAAGCAAAAAACCGACAGGTTATTACGGAGATTTTGGCGGGAGATTTTCAGGTCGAAAAAACCAGACACTCCCGAGTGTAAGTGTTGGAAACTTTATCCCCGTTCATTTTTTTAGAACGGGGATAACTCTTACTTTTACTCTATAACCAATTAATACTCCCGATCATGAGATCTATACTAAAAGCCTTAGCATTCCCGTTCATCCTTTTTCTAAGTGTTGTCAAAGCACTATTCGACAAACCATTTCACCTAAGCTACTCAAAGGAGAATGGCTTGGAAATCGGAATCGTGATCCTCATTGGCTGGTGCTTTTCTATTGGATTCACTATTGCTTTGATAAAACGATTTTTATAAAAAATATAATTCACAGTGGAAAAGTTAATCAGATCATTCAACGAACTAAAGGTAGGAGACCTAGTCCTTATTGTAAGTCCAATGACGAAAGAGGACGAGGTCTGTGTTGTATCTTCAATCATCCAGACCCACAAATATCCAATATCCAATGTTGGATGCAACAGGAAGTATTACTACAAAGACCGAAAGGCTGTTTATGCAGACGAGTGTGGGGAAATTGGGAATGAGATGATTAATGAATATGGAATTTCATCGAGAGCAGGAGAGTACACATTCAGGGAAGATGATGAGCCGATCTGGAATATTAGGTTAATCGACAAATCACATCCTAAATGGGATAGAGGTCTTGAAATGTCTGGAAAGTTGCAATCTAGTGTTCTTAATATATTTGGCTCTCTGTTTTCAAAATAGTTAGAATCATTTTTTTATCCCGAGGATAACTCTTACTTTTATATCAAACCAATTAATACCAAGACCAATGAAACACTTTAAAAGACTTTGCAAAGACGCCCGACAGATAGTCAAGGAGCTTCGTGATCTCGTTACGTGGAAAAACTTTATCTTTGCAATCCCAGCGATAATGTTCTTTACGCCCATCATGCTCTTCTGGTTGCTCTTTGAAGACTATGAGGAAAGCGACAAATGGGAAAGGGAAATAAACGAATATCTAAAACAACCGGAACAATGAAAGAAGATAAAGCCTGGTTAATATTACCATTACTAGCATACACAAAGTCTTCTAATGGTAATAAGGAAATATCATTTGGGTGGTTGAGAAAAACATTTTTTATTAAATTTTAAACAACAAGAACAATGACACAGATACCAATAGCAAAAGATTACATTAGAAAAAACTTAACAGATTACTGGGAAGGTGGTAAAGCTCAGTATACAGAAGAAGATGTAGAAAAAGCAATGATTGAATTTGCTAAACTTCATGTAGAAGCTGCTCTGGAAGCAGCCGTTGACAATTATGAGCTTAATGATTTTGATGCACATGGAGAGTATGGTCCTGATATTGATGAAGAATCAATCTTAAATAGTTATCCACTCGAAAACATTAAATAACCTTTTAACAACAAGACCAATGAAATTTATCAAATTAGCAAAATTGGTAATCCAATTAGACCTCGTTTTTTGGGTCATCTACAACACTTACTTTGGTTGGAATTGGGAAGCGGTTTCCGAACTCGAAAAGACCTGCGATTCGATTTTTTCAATCGTTGTGAAAATAGGAATCTTTCTCTACCTTCTCCCACTGTACTACCTATATGAGGGAACCATTGCTCGGGCTGAGGAAGTAGCTAAGGAAAGAAATACGAACTTAAATAATTAGAACAATGAAAGTTTTTTTGTTAGTATTATTAGCTATTATAGTTTTAGTAGCTTCAGCATACCATTGGATATTTATATTAAATGGGCATGACTCCAAAGAAGAAAAAGAATATACTGAAAAACTATTCAAAAGTTTTCATGATAAACAAAGAACTGAGAATTTCAAAGAATTTAAAAAACTTTGTGGTAAATAAATAACCTTTTAACAACAAGACCAATGATACTTTTGATTTTAGGAATTGCCCTTATCGTAGCAGTTTGTTTGTTGATGATTGCACCAGACGGTTACTCAGACACTCATGAGGAGTACATGGATCGTGAGTTTGAGAGACAACGAAATCAAGATAGGGATTGAAAAGGACAAGGGTGTTTGATTGCAACCTCGGGGCTAAGGAATTAGCCCCTTTTTCGTTTTTTTATCCCGAGGATAACTCTTACTTTTATAGTGTCCCAAAAGGGAAGGGCGAGGGCTAACAACCCGGGAGAGTAGACTCCAACCTGCTCTTTTTTTTAAAACAGGCCTTATCCTCGCAAACCCCTGTCGAAGCATACAGAGAAAACCACGGGGATAAATTTTCTAATAATTATCCTCGATTCATTTTTTATCCTCGGGCATTGTTCATATATTAGCTATGTAATCAAACAATCACGCTATGATCCGCTCTAATGTAAACCCACTCACTTTCCCTCAGCTCTTCACAGCTGGACGCGCAGTTCTTACTTTCCACAACCCTCAAACCGACAACCACATCACTATCCGAGTGAAGCAGTGGAAGAAACGCAACGCAGAGGGCAAACTCGAGAAATTGCCTAAGTTCAGCATCCACGTTTCCCTCATCGGAGACAAGGAGCAGGGAATGGTCCCAGCAGGTTTCTACTTCCAAGACGAAAACCGTTGGGCGATCACCAAAGGTCTTGACCCACAAGGCCAAGTCGGTAAGGTCATGAGTTTCCTCAAGAAATCCTACGAGGACCCAATGACCCTCCGTCAAAAAGGAGTCAACCTCCTCCACGAAGGTAAATGCTGCCGATGTGCCCTTCCCCTCACTAACCCAGCCTCAATCGAAAGAGGTCTCGGCTATGACTGCCACGCTTAC
>JACCDL010135943.1_pt1 | contig 16377 bp, 16 predicted proteins | sample 7441931 | NCBI WGS metagenome assembly JACCDL01 (sample SAMN15323437, study PRJNA562643) | freshwater metagenome | isolation source: river surface water | place: USA:Blue River Watershed | collected 2017-08-16 | reverse complement strand
CACACGTGTGCAAACACCGCGACGCTGAGGTGAACCCTTAAGCGCAGGTGTTGATGTCTTCGTAGTCTTTTCTGCACGACCACGACGCACTAGCTGCTGAATTGTTGGCACTACATTTCTCCATTTCGTTTACTGAACTTTTAGTTACGCTCATTCGCCGACCCACGCGGTCGGGTGTGTTGCACCAGATTCGCATTTCTTTTCCGATTAATTTCTTAAAAGGACGTGACCCAACAAGCGCGCCCAAAAAGCGCAGAGGAGAAAGGTATCGGCACGCTGCAGGAAAGGTCAAAACGGCCCTTTTACTCCGCACCAGGGGCAGAGCCCCCTATTTTCGCCACTTTTTCACCTTCGGCGTGTCGTGGCCAGAGCCAGTCGTTACTCCCGAACGAAGCGGAGCCAGACGAGATAGAGCGCCCCGCCCATGCCGACCAAGAGGCCGATGAGGGTCAGAAAGCTGGTGTTGAAGAAACGGTCCGCGGCCCAGCCGACCCCGCCCCAGAAGAGCAGACCCGAGAGAAGATAGCCAAAGATCGACCACATGGCGTTCTCATCGCGGCGGCTGCTGGCGCGATGTTCACGATTCTGCGGATCTTGCCAGTCAGGGTTTTCATTCACCGGGTTTTGGCTCATTGGGTAATGGTAGATGAGTTTTCAACTTCAAAAAACTGGCGATTTCTCCACCCAACCAGGCAAAGGTGAGGGCAACAGCGCAGATTCCAAAGGAGCGACGATCCACGAGGGTCTCTGAGGTAAATCGTCCAAGGAGCCATAGGAAGGCGCCCAAAGCCAGGAACTTAGCGAAATACGAGAACATCGCAAGAGACATCGTCGTGACTGGATCGAGATTGGTTGAGATCTTAGAGACCAAGATATGGAGTGCAAAATAGATAAGTACAACAACTTGGGCCAGAAGCGCTCCGAAGAGACCAGCACGACCTTCAAGATATGTCGCCCCTGCAATGCCAACTGCGCCTACAACTGCAGTTGGAATCAGCGCACCTTTAAGAAGGAGCGCTTCATTCGATTGACTCTTTGTCATAGTCGAGCACTTGAATTTCTCTGAGAAAAGGAAATTGTCAGCGCCAGCAACGCACCCGCAACAATTGCTGCAACCCATAAAGGCGCAAAGGCAGAGACAACAACTGGGAAGGCAATCGTTGCTGTCCAGAGATACATGATCAAAGTTGTGCGTAGGTGAGAATTGCCCGCACGCATAATTCGATGATGCATATGTTCTTTATCTGAACTAAATGGAGACTGTCCAGCACGCAATCTACGGAAGATTGCCGAAGATAAATCGATGAGTGGAATCGCTAAAACAGCAAAAGGAAGTGCGAGCGGCAAGAGCGTTGGTCCGAGATTTTCTGCAGAGATGGCGTTGGGATCAATCTGCCCTGTCAGAGTAATTGCAGATGCTGCCAGCAATAAGCCTAAGAACATTGATCCTGAATCCCCCATAAATATGCGCGCAGGATGTGCGTTATGAGGTAAGAAGCCAAGGCAGACACCGATTATCACTGCGGTAATCAGTGATGGTGCGCCCGCACGGCTAAAGCCGTAAATCACCGCAAGTAAGTAAGCAAAGGCAAAGAAGGCCGCACCTGAAATAGCAACGATTCCTGCTGCCAGCCCATCAAGTCCATCAATGAAGTTCACAGCGTTGATAGTGACGAGAACAATTAAAACTGTTACTAGCTGGCCGATGCTTGGAGGAAGTGTGATCACACCATTAATTGGTAGCCAGAGCACTTGAATTCCATAGAGGAGGAGAATTCCGGCAGCCAGGGCTTGGCCCGCTAATTTGGTTAGTGCATCAAGTTCAAAACGATCATCGATGAGTCCGATAAAGACCAAGAGAGTTGCCGCAAGAAAAATTCCTAAAGTCTCGCGGCCAAAAGATTTTCCAACGAGCGATAAATGGTTAACCATGGCAAAGGTCAGCGCCATGGCAATCCACATCGCCAGCCCACCCCAGCGAGGTGTGGGAGTTGTATGAACATCGCGAGTACGAATATGTGCGACTGCACCAAATTTCAAAGCCCAGGTGCGTACAAGGGGAGTAACTACATAGCAGAGCGCTGCTGCCAGCAGCAGCGTTACTAAGTACTCGCGCATTGAGCTACTTCTCTTTAAGCCTGATAGATAGGAAAGCGTGCAGTCAGCGCGTGCACATCAGATTTGATTGCAGCATGTGCTCTGGCATCATCGGTCTTGATAGCGCGAGAAATCAAGGAAGCGATTGTCTTCATCTCTTCGACTCCCATGCCCTGTGTGGTGGTTGCAGGAGTTCCAACGCGTATACCTGAAGTCACTGATGGCGCTTCTGGGTCGTATGGAATTGAATTTTTATTGAGAACAATTCCAGCTGCGCCACAACGTTCATCAGCAACCTTGCCGTTGACGCCAGTGGAGCGAATATCAATTAATGCAAGGTGTGTCTGTGTGCCGCCCGAGACAGCGCGCATACCTTCTGCTTCAAGTGCAGTGCAGAGTGATTGCGCATTGACGATGACATCTTTTGCATACTTTTGGTAAGCAGGTGTCGCGCATTCAGCGAGCGCAATCGCCTTGCCGGCAACTGCCGACATGATCGGCCCTCCTTGCATTCCAGGAAAAACTGCTTTATCAATCGCTGCAGCATGTTCTGCCTTTGAAAGAATCATTCCCCCGCGTGGACCACGCAGAACTTTGTGAGTTGTAAATGAGACAACATCTGCATAGGGAACAGGTGATGGAATCGCTTTTCCGGCAACTAACCCAATGAAGTGAGCGGCATCGACCCACATGATCGCTCCCACTTCATCACAGATTGCACGTACCTTCTCGAAGTCAATGAGCGATGGATAGGCAGTTGCACCTGAACAAATCATCTTTGGCTTATTGGCAATCGCGAGATCGCGCAGCTCGTCATAGTCAATGAGCTCGTTATCTTGTCTGACGCCATAAGAAACTATGTTGAACCACTTACCTGAGAAGTTGACCTTTGAGCCGTGTGTGAGATGGCCACCATGTGGCAGTGACATCGCTAGAACGGTATCCCCTGGCTTGGTAAATGCTTGATAAACAGCAATATTCGCACTTGCACCTGAGTGCGGCTGCACATTGGCATGTTCTGCACCGAAGAGCGACTTTGCGCGATCGATAGCAATAACTTCTGCCTTATCTACTTCTTCGCAGCCACCGTAATAACGCTTGCCTGGATAACCTTCTGCGTACTTATTGGAAAGCGTTGAACCCATCGCTGCCAAGACTGCGCGAGATGTGAAGTTCTCAGATGCAATTAGTTGCAGGTTGGTCTGTTGACGTCGCAGTTCAGAGAGTAGAACTGCTGCAACATCAGGGTCTTGCTTCTGAAGTAACGTGAAATCTGGGCCATAGAAGGTTTCGGACATGGGCGCCAGCCTAATAGTTACCGCCCAGAAAGGCTCGGTGCAACCGCGCTTAGCGCATCTCGAGATATTGCACCCTCGCGCACAATCCGCAGCCCAGATGTTGAGACTTCTACAACAGTGGTGCGAGCTCCGCCCTTAAGTGGTCCATTGTCGAAGACGACAGCCACATCCCAATCTTTGACTTGGGTGCGATTGATTTTCAACATAGGTGGTTGTCCGGCCGGCGCTGCGCTTGCAACTGCAAGTGGACCAGACTCTTTGAGAAGAGCTCTTACAAATTTTGATTTTGGTACGCGAACGCTAAAGAGATCTAGCTCGGTGTCATCGCCTAAATCCCAGGTAAGTGCTCTCATCGGTTTGAGGTTGAGTGAAAGCAGACCAGGCCAAAATTCAGCCATCAAAGCGTTCGCTTCTTCAGGAATATCGCGAGCAATTCCGGCCACTGTTTGCGCGCTATGAGTCAATACTTGCGCTGCTACTCCATCAGCATCTTTGCGGAGCACATGCATAGTGCGTACTGCATACGGAGAGAAGGCATCAGCTAAATAGACATAGCCATGTTCAAGAGGTGCGACGATGACGTAGCCATCGCGAATCTCTTTAAGAGCACGTGCAATATGTTTCTTCTGTTCACCTTGCTTGAGGTCGATACGTGGCATCGCTATCTCCTCACTGCAGTGGTAAATCGGGGGCGACCGTTGAGATCCTTGTGCAGAAGAATATCTTCGAATTCCACACTTAGTACATCACCCACTTCATCTGCCTGGGTCTCATGATGCTCGATGGCCAAGAGTCCTCCAGTTTTTAACAACCTGGCTGCAGCGGCAATAAATAGTCGTGGAGCGCGCATGCCATCTGGTCCACCGAATAGCGCAACTGCAGGTTCGTGTGTTGCTACATCCTTTGGCAGCACTTCACTATCTGGAATATAAGGAGGATTGGCGATAACGACATCACACTTAACGCCTTCGAGGGCGGTGGCTACATCGCTTTCTAGGATACGTACCTTTTCATCGATGAAGGAGACATTCTCCTTTAGCCAATGAATGGCATCTGCGCTTTTCTCTACTGCAATCACATGGGTCTGTGGAGCTTCTGTTGCAATTGCTAACGCCAGCGCACCAGAACCAGAACCCAAATCAACAACGCTGACCGCCCCTTGCAACTTTTCAATATGGGTGAGAACGGCTTCTACGAGGAGTTCGCTCTCTGGACGAGGAACTAAAACACCAGGCCCTACCTTGAGTTCAAGATGACGGAAGTAGGCAACTCCAGTTAAGTACTGCAAAGGCTCGTGAGCACAACGGCGATCCAATAACTTCCAGTATGTCTCTTCAATAATTGTCATATCGCCAATTGCTGAAAGCGCGTTTTCGACCGTCAGTGGGTTATGTAAATCCATGCGAGAGATACCAAGTGTGTGAGCAAGTAAGTGCTCTGCCTCAACTTCAGCAAATCCGGCGCGGGCTAACTGTTCTTTCCCGCTTTGTAAGAATTCTTTAAAGGTAAGTTCCATAGCGATACTTATTTAGTTGATGAAAGCTTTGCGGCTCTATCGGCATCGAGAAGGGCTTGTATAACTTCATCGAGCTCACCATTGAGAACTGCATCAAGATTGTTGGCTTTGTAATTCACGCGGTGATCGCTGAGGCGATTTTCTGGGAAGTTATAGGTTCGGATGCGTTCGGAACGATCGACGGTACGTACCTGGCTCTTACGTTCTGCCATGGCAGCAGCCTCTGCTTTTTCCTGAGCATCTGCAAGAAGACGGGCACGCAGAATACGAAGCGCTGATTCCTTGTTCTGTAACTGAGACTTCTCGTTCTGACACGAGACAACGATTCCAGTTGGAACGTGGGTCAAACGAACAGCCGAATCTGTGGTGTTTACAGACTGTCCCCCTGGACCAGATGAGCGATACACATCTACACGAACGTCGTTCATATTCAGTTCCACATCAACTTCTTCGGCTTCAGGAAGAACGAGTACACCGGCCGCAGATGTATGAATGCGCCCTTGACTCTCTGTTTCTGGAACGCGCTGCACTCGGTGAACGCCACCTTCAAATTTAAGACGTGCATAAGGAGTGGTTCCAGGTTCTGGAGTTCCCTTTGATTTCACAGCCATAGAAATATCTTTATACCCACCAAGTTCTGACTCAGTCATATCAATAATTTCAATCTTCCAGCCACGCTTTTCTGCGTAACGCTGATACATGCGCACCAAGTCGCCTGCAAAGAGAGCAGATTCATCTCCACCTGCTCCAGCTTTTACTTCAATGATGACATCGCGATCATCATTTGGATCGCGCGGAAGCAGCAACTCCTCTAGCTTTGTGGCAGCTTCTTCAACAGTAGCTTCCATCGCTGGAATTTCGGCGGCAAAAGATGGATCTTCGGCAGCCATCTCGCGCGCAGCTTCTAGGTCATCGGCGGCAGACTTCCAGGCGTTGAAGCCAGCAACAACTGGGCCGAGCTGTGCATAACGACGACCGAGTTTGCGGGCTGTGCCTTGATCTTCATGGATAGAAGGGTCTGCCATCTTTGCTTCTAGCTCTTGATATTCGCGCACCATTTCATGAGCGGATGCAAAACGATCGTTCGCCATATGACTTCATCCCTTCTATCTGTAATTCCTTCTATTCGTAATTAGTGCTTCATTGGAGAAATAAAAAGACCGCCTCGCAACCACTAATGGGTTGCGGTGCGGTCTCTTAAGAAAGCGACTTGTGCTTACCGAAGCGCTCTTCGAACTTAGCGACGCGTCCACCGGTGTCGAGGATGCGCTGCTTGCCTGTGTAGAACGGGTGGCAAACTGAACAAACTTCAACATAGATCGAACCACTGGCAACTGTTGAGCGGGTAACAAACTTTTCACCGCAACCACACGTCACTTGGGTCTGCTTATATTCTGGGTGGATCTCTGGCTTCATCTTTCATTCCTTCTCTATGGCTGGGTCCGCATCACGGCGGTGAACCAGGTCATCGGTAATAGGACGAAAGTCTCTCGCATAATGATGGAATCCCAAAATCCACTCGGGTTGCCCCCGCCGACCCCTCGTTTAGTTGGACTCAGGCTGGTTCAATGGGCACATGCCTCGCAGCGGACATCCCACGAAGACCAAGTTGATTGATACGACAGCAGCTTTGCTCAAGACAACTCCGCGCTCTGAAATTTCGACTGATTTAATTCTCAATACATCAGGAATATCAAAGGGATCCCTCTATCACCACTTTGAAGACCTTGATGAACTAATTGAAACAGCCATGTTAGTGCGGTACACAGACTGGGTAGATAGCAGTATCGATCTAATTATGGACATTATTGAGAAGAGTAAGACTCCTAAGGATGTGTACAACAGTTTGGTGCAATTAACTAAGTTCACTCAAGATCCAAACCGCAGAACTGAGCGAATTTACCGAGCTGAAATTTTAGGAATTGCAGATAACAGCCCACGATTTGCGCAAAGATTGGCAGAAGAGCAACAGCGGCTCACCAACGCTTTGGTGGACATTATTCGTGACACACAAGAGTCGGGATACTTCCGCAAAGAGATTGACCCCCATGCAATTGCAGTCCTTATCCAGGCATATACGCTTGGCAAAGTCATCGACGATTACAGTCTGACACCGGTTGAGCCCGAAAAATGGAATGACCTAATCAACACCATTATTCGAAAAGTTTTTATAGGTTTGGATTAACTACAAAAACTCAAGATTGCTGAGTTACTTGTTGTCGTCAGGCCCTGAAGTTGTCTTCTGAATCTGCGTCAAGAATTCGACGTTGGACTTAGTGCCCTTCATCTTCTCAAGCAGGAGTTCTAGAGCGGCTTGTGGCTCGAGTGCATGAAGCACGCGACGAAGCTTCCAGACAATATTGAGCTCTTCAGTACCCATAAGGATTTCTTCCTTACGTGTACCTGAAGCGACAACATTTACTGCAGGGAAGATGCGCTTATCGGCCATCTTGCGATCAAGGATGAGCTCCATATTTCCAGTTCCCTTGAACTCTTCGAAGATAACTTCATCCATACGAGAACCAGTGTCAACGAGAGCTGTTGCAAGAATGGTGAGTGATCCGCCATCTTCAATATTACGAGCCGCACCAAAGAACTTCTTAGGTGGATAGAGAGCTGCAGAATCAACGCCACCAGAAAGGATGCGGCCTGATGCAGGAGCGGCAATGTTGTAGGCGCGACCTAGGCGAGTAATTGAGTCAAGAAGGACAACAACATCATGGCCCATCTCAACGAGGCGCTTTGCGCGCTCAATTGCTAATTCGGCAATCGTTGTGTGGTCATCAGCAGGGCGGTCGAAGGTAGAAGCAATTACTTCGCCCTTAACGCTGCGCTGCATATCTGTCACTTCTTCTGGGCGTTCATCAACAAGAACAACCATCAAGTGACACTCAGGATTATTCGTTGTAATTGCATTTGCAATCGACTGAAGAACCATCGTCTTACCAGCCTTTGGTGGCGAAACAATGAGTCCGCGCTGACCCTTACCGATTGGTGCAATCAGATCGATAACGCGGGTTGTCAGAATATTTGGTTCTGTTTCAAGGCGCAGACGCTCTTGTGGGTAGAGGGGAACGAGCTTTCCAAATTCAACTCGGCCACGTGCCTCTTCAAATGGCATGCCGTTGATGGTTTCGAGAGTAATAAGTGGGTTGTACTTCTGGCGAGTTTCGCCTTCACGCGCCTGACGTACCTGTCCTGTGACGACATCGCCTTTGCGAAGACCGTACTTTCGTACCTGTCCCTGTGAAACATAGACATCGTTAGGGCCAGGCAGATATCCGCCGGTGCGAATAAATGAGTAGTTCTCCATAATGTCCACGAGTCCGCCGACGGGAACGAGAACATCATCTTCGCCAATCACAGGTTCACGCTCTTCGCGATGCCCACGGTCACGGTTGCGATCACGGCCACGGTTGCGATCACGGCGGTTACGTCCACCACGGTCATCGCGGTCGAAGTTACGATCTTGTGGGGCGTTGTTATCTGATGAATCTTCATCATCGCCCTCATCGTCAGATGAGTTATTGGAATTTTTAGAGTCGCGGTTATTCTTCTTCGCATCTCGCGCTGCGCGACGCGCTTCGCGTTCTGCCTTGGCCGCTTCGCGGTTAGCTGCCTGAAGATCTGCAATCGCTACGACGAGATCATCTTTCTTGAGCTTGGCAGCGCCTTCGATACCGAGTTGAGACGCAACTTCCTTTAACTTTGGAAGGGTCATCGCTGAAAGCTCGGGGCTGCTAGAACGAACAGGTTCTGTTGTTGTCATGTATTTCTTTTCAGTCTGGGGCTTAGGGTGTAAAGCCCATGGTTGATTTCTTATGAAGTAAGGTTGTAAAGATTTTTTTCTTTGGATTTCATCAATTCTTACTTTGACCCTGACTTGCGGGCTGAACTGATGCTTGAACTATAGCAGGGTGGCACCGCGGCTAGCAATTTCGAGAGATTTACCCTCAAATTTAGCGCCTCCTGCGCGAGCTAACTGCTCGCTCTCTTCTTGATCACCTGTGTGAAGGGCTAGGACTGTAGGGCCAGCCCCAGAGATAAAAGCTGCAACACCGGCAGCGCGCAACTTAGTCATAAGCGCATATGAAGCTGGCATCGCTTCTTGGCGATAACTCTGGTGCAAGAAATCCTCTGTGGCAGTGAGCAATAGATCTGGGCGAATTGTTAAGGCTTGCATCATGATCGCTGCATTAGTGCTATTTCTCTGAGCATCGGCAAATGGAATTGAATCAGGCAACATAGTGCGCGCCTTCTTCGTTGCTAGCGATGTGGATGGGATGAATGCCATGACCTTGATGCGCGGGTCAACAGGCAGATGAAGTGCGTGCGCAACCATCTTTGACTTTACTTCATCTTGCCAAGCAACAGTTGCGCCTCCATAAAGAGCGGCAGCAACATTATCAGGATGGCCTTCCATCTCATTCGCTAAATTCAGGAGAGCGTCATCGCTCATCTTGTCAGTACCGGTAAGAACTAATGAACGCGCTAGAACTAAACCACCGATGATTGCTGATGCAGATGAACCAAGCCCTCTTCCGTGAGGAATGACATTGAGCGCGCGAACGGCAACACCCTTTGGTTTTCCACCGAGAAAATCGAAACCTTTATACATCGCCTTAACGAGAAGGTTTTTATCTGTACGAGGAACGTCATCAGCGCCCTCACCAGTGACATCGATATCTAGGCCGCCTTCATCAAGAATTTGCGCGACGTAACGGTCATACATTCCAAAGGCCAGGCCAAATGAGTCAAAGCCAGGACCGAGGTTTGCAGAAGTTGCAGGCACCTGCACCTGAATCGGATTAGCCTTAAAAGTTGGTTTCATTCTAAGCAAGACCTAACGCTTTAGCTGCAATCTTTGCATTGACAGGAACAACAACAGGCTTCTTTGCAGCCTCTAGTGCGTAAGGAATGTCTTTTAGCCCATGTCCAGTCACTGTAATAACAATTGTCTTGTCCTTAGGTAACTTGCCCGCCTTCTTGTACTTAATCAAGCCTGCAAGACCTGCAGCAGATGATGGTTCAACGAAGATTCCTTCTTTAGCTGCAATTAAGCGGTATGCCGCCAAGATTTCGCGATCTGTTACTGAATCAATTACTCCACCAGACATATCGCGAGCTTCTACCGCCTGCTGCCACGATGCTGGATTTCCAATTCGAATTGCTGTTGCGATTGTCTCTGGGTTCTTAACCACTTTACCTTTAACGATTGGTGCCGAACCTGCTGCTTGGAATCCGTACATCATCGGTAGCTTTGTTGATAGCCCATCCTTGTTGTACTCCTTGTAGCCCTTCCAGTATGCGGTTATGTTTCCGGCATTTCCTACAGGAAGAGCATGAATATCTGGCGCATCACCCAACATGTCTACAACTTCAAAGCTGGCAGTCTTTTGGCCTTCGATGCGAAATGGGTTGACTGAATTAACCAGTGCTACTGGATAATTCTCTGAAAGCTCTCGTGCAAGCGTTAAGCAATCATCAAAGTTTCCATTTACTTGCAAAATTGTTGAATCATGAATAACTGCTTGTGCAAGTTTTCCCATGGCAATCTTGCCCTTGGGAATAAGAACCGCTGGACGCATTCCGGCCTTGACCGCATAAGCCGCAGCCGATGCTGATGTGTTTCCAGTTGATGCGCAGATAACGGCCTTTGCGCCATCTTCGGCCGCTTTTGAGATCGCCATTGTCATTCCGCGATCTTTAAAAGAGCCTGTTGGATTTAGACCTTCGTACTTGATCCACACATTGTTGCCCAAAAGTTCAGAGAGGTTGCATGCATAGATAAGCGGAGTTCCACCTTCGCGAAGTGAGACAACCGGAGTCTTGGCAGAGACAGGCAAGCGGTGACGATATTCCTCGATCACACCGCGCCATTGATGCGCGCCACTCTTCTTGGAAAAGATGCCCATTACGCAATCGCTCCTTCAACGCGGATAACGCTCGAAATTTTATTCACAATATCCATTTTCTTCAGCGCCTCAACAGTTGCCTTGAGTTCGCCTTCAGTTGCGCGGTGAGTAACGATGATGAGTTCAGCATCGCTATCGCGGCCATTCTGATCAACAGTTTGAATTGAAACGCCCTGCGCTGCAAAGCACTGCGCAATTGCTGCCAAAACACCTGATTTATCTTCAACTTCGAGGCGAATGAGGAACTTAGTCTTCGTTGTTTCAATAGGGGCGATGTCGCGATCGGCATAATCAGTCTCGCGCTGCCCAATTGAGTTCAGTGCGATGTGGCGGGAGACAGCAACTATGTCACCAAGAATTGCAGAAGCAGTTGGTTGACCACCTGCGCCACGACCATAGAACATCAGTGGTCCAGCTGATTCAGCTTCGACAAAGACAGCGTTAAAGGCATCTCGTACCGAAGCCAATGGATGGCTCTTATGAATCATCACTGGGTGCACGCGGACTGAAATTTCATCAGCAGGAGTGAGTTCAGAGATGGCTAGTAATTTAATGACATGATCCATCGATTTAGCGATAGCAACATCTTCCAAAGTGATTTTTGAGATTCCTTCGCGATACACATCATCGACTGTGACGCGTGTATGGAAAGCAAGTCCAGAGAGAATGGCAGCCTTAGCAGCTGCATCAAAGCCTTCAATATCTGCAGTTGGATCTGCCTCAGCATAACCTAACTTCTGCGCTTCCTTTAAGACATCGGCAAATTCACGGTTATCTTCATGCATCTTGGTAAGAATGTAATTTGTTGTACCGTTGACGATACCCATCAAACGAACGACGTGATCTCCTGCTAGTGAGTCACGGAGCGGACGAATAATTGGAATCGCACCAGCGACAGATGCTTCGTAGTAGATATCTTCACCCTTGGCATAAGCGGCGCTAAAGAGGTCAGCACCATGGCTGGCAAGGAGCGCTTTATTTGCGGTCACAATTGATTTGCGATTGTTAATTGCAGTCAGAGCCAATTCGCGCGCCGGCTCAATTCCACCCATGACTTCAACGATGAGATCAATCTCTGGATCGTTAACAATTGAAAATGGATCTGTTGTAAACAACGCAGGGTCGAGACCTTCGTAAGGTTTGATTGTGCGAACTGCAATGCGAGCCAATTCAATCTTTACGCCGGCTCGAGTTGAGAGCTCTTCAGTATCTGCCAGCAATAGGCGAGCAACTTGGCTGCCAACAACGCCGCAGCCGAGCATGCCAATTCGAACAGGTTTATCTGCGGGGCTCATAAACCTATTCTTTCACATCAAGGGCGAGTAAATCTTCCTCATTCTCTCGACGCACAATTACGCGGGCTTTTCCATCTTTTACTGCGACAACAGGTGGTCTTGGCACATGGTTGTAATTACTTGCCATGCTGCGGCCATATGCACCAGTAGCCGGTGTTGCAATCAAATCTCCAGGAGCAATATCTGCAGGCAATTGGATTTCATTAATAATGATGTCACCAGTCTCGCAATGTTTTCCAACGAGGCGTGACAAAGTTAGAGGCGCGCTACTGACACGCTGTGCAATAACTGCAGAATATTCAGCGTCATACAAGGTTGGACGAAGATTGTCACTCATGCCACCATCTACTGAAACATATTTACGTGTGATGCCAGCGCTGACCACAACATCTTTGACAGTTCCAACTTCATAGAGAGTAAACATGGTCGGCCCCACAATGTTGCGCCCTGGTTCTAGCGAAATCAAAGGGGTCTGCAGAGAATACTTCTTGCAGGCAGCATCAACAGCTTTGCGAATGGCAGGAAGTACATCGCTTGGTTCTACTGTCACATCGCCAGCTACATAGGCAATGCCATATCCCCCACCGAGATCAAGCTCTGGAAGTTCAACCTCGTATTCGTCACGATACCTACCCATAAACTCCATGAGGCGATCCGTTGCAATCTCATGAGCGTCTGAACCAAATATCTGTGAGCCAATATGGCAATGCACGCCAAGGAGTTCTAGCTCGGGATGTGCTTGCACTTTCTGCACAGCTTGCCAGGCAGCCCCTGAAGCAATAGAGAAACCAAATTTCACATCTTCGTGCGCCGTAGAGATTTTCTCGTGAGTCTGCGCTTGCACGCCAGGAATCAGTCTGATCATGACGGCTTGACGAACTCCATATCTTTTCGCCGCAGCAGCTACGCGCTCGATTTCGAAGAGTGAGTCAATAACAATAGTTTTAACGCCAACAGCGACGGCGCGTTCGATTTCAGCAACTGACTTGTTGTTTCCGTGAACTTCGATGCGTGCTGGATTGATGCCACCAGCCAAAGCGACCGCAAGTTCGCCGCCAGTGCAGACATCAATTCCGATGCCAATTTCTTCAATCCATTGGGCAACTGCAGTGCTGATAAATGACTTAGCTGCATAAAAGATTGTTCCCGCGTGATTGCCAAACTCATTCCTGAGCCCGTTATTCCAAGCTAATGCGCGCGCCTTAAATGCTTCTTCATCCAAGAAGAACGCGGGCGTTCCAAATTCTTGCGCCAATTTTGCAGCCGAGATTCCTGAAAGGTGAAGTACTCCAGATTCAAATGAGACATTCTTTGACCACATAGCTACATCCTCTCCGGTGCGCTCACGCCCAAGAGATCAAGGCCATTCGCTAAGACCTGCATTGTTGCAGCGCACAGCGCAGCTCGAGCTGAGTGAACTGCAGTGGGTGCTTCATCGCCAAGTGGAAGAACGCGGCAATCTGCATAAAAGCCATGATAAACGCCAGCCAACTCTTCTAGGTAACGCGCAATGCGATGTGGTTCACGAAATTCAGCAGCGCTTGCAACAACGCGCGGATATTCAGCAAGTGCTCCTAATAGCTCATTTTCGCGATCGTGGACCAATTGCTCTGGATCAAATGTGTTGAGCTCTGCGCCAATCTTGAGTTCTTGCGCACTTCGCAAAACGGCAGCAATACGCGCATGCGCATACTGCACGTAGTACACGGGATTCTCATTTGTATTTCGACGCAAAACATCGATATCCATCACCATCGGTGTATCAACCGGGTAACGGATAAGGGTGTAACGAGCTGCATCTACGCCGACTTTTTCAACAAGTTCTTCTAGTGTGATGATGGTTCCAGCGCGCTTCGAAAGTTTTAGTTCTTCGCCGCCTTCCATGATCTTTACCAATTGACCAATCATGATTTCGACGTTGTATTCAGGGTTATCTCCAGCGCAGGCAGCAGTTGCTTTGAGGCGATGGATATAGCCGTGATGATCTGCTCCCAACATATAGATACAGATATCAAAACCACGTTCGCGCTTATTGATGTAATAAGCGGTATCAGATGCGAAGTAGGTGAGGTCACCATCTTCTTTCACAATGACGCGATCTTTATCATCACCAAAATCGGTTGTTCGGAGCCAGACCGCACCTGCTTCTTCAAAGACATGGCCTTGCGAGCGCAACTTCTCAATACCATGCTGCACGGCGCCTGATTCATGGAGCGAGCGCTCAGAGAACCAGACATCAAAAGTTGTGTGGAAAGTTTCAAGAACACGCTGTTGTTGCGCCAATTGAACTTTATAGGCGGCCTCACGAAATTCTTCAGTTGTGGCAATCTTGGGATTAGCTGCAACTACTTCTTTCGCTAAATCAGCGATGTAATTTCCTTGGTATCCATCTTCTGGAATTGGTTGGCCGGTTGCTGCAGCTTGAACTGATTGCCCGAATAGATCCATCTGGCGACCGCGATCATTGATGTAGAACTCGCGAGTTACTGCCGCTCCTGCGGCGCTAAGAACGCGACCGAGAGAATCTCCTACTGCGGCCCAACGCGTATGCCCCAAGTGCAATGGGCCAGTCGGGTTTGCGCTAATGAATTCGAGATTAATTGCAACGCCGTGCAACGCCTTGCCTCGGCCATATTCCTTTTTGTTTGTAAGAATTGTCCGTACGAGTTCTGCCTGCGTCGCGCGATTAAGAGTGATGTTGATAAAACCTGGCCCTGCAATATCGACAGCGTTAACGCCGGCAATCTTTGCAATTTCTGGAAGGAGAACTTCGGCAACTTCGCGCGGGCTCTTTCCGGCCTCCTTCGCCAACTGCAACGCAATCGATGTGGCGTAATCGCCATGATCGCGATTCTTAGGGCGCTCCAGCGTGATGGATGCGGGGACCTGACCCGAGAAGCCCGCGGCGGTGAAAGCGCGCGCAACTGCAGCCTGTACATCGGCGCAGAGTTGATCTGTAAGCGAGGCTTCCACTCGGCAAGGTTAGCGGTTCGCCTTCGCAGCAGGAGAGTTTGTTACTTGTGCAGTACTACCTCTAATCTTGGGGGCGTCGCGGGAGTGGTGAAATGGCAGACACGCAAGTCTTAGGAACTTGTGCTTCGGCGTGCGGGTTCAAGTCCCGCCTCCCGCACCAAAATTTACGATTGAATTACCTCTATGGCTAAACAATCTCCAGCAAAAGCGAAGAAGCTTCGGGGCGAAGCCATGCGCGCTGCCGCAGAGCGAAGAGCAGCAAAGGCTGCATCTCAATGCGATGTAGTCCGAGGCGAAGTAGATCTCGATGCTTATGCGCAAGTCGATGGCGCCTGGCGCGAACTTGGATTGGCAGCGCCCGCGCGAAGAGCTCTTATTGATGATGGTTACTACAAGTTGAGCGACCTACGTAAAACCTCGCTCGATGCCATTAAGGATCTCCACGGTATGGGGCCTAATGCAATCCGCATTATTACAACGGCGATGAAGAAGGCTGATCTCTCGTTCCGAAAATAAAACGGGTGCGGCTAAACGCCTACAGAATAAAGCTATAGAGAAGTAACAAGCTGCCGCCTGCGACAGTGATTGCAGCAGCAGTCCGTGTTTGTAGCCAGTTTTTTCCAAATTGAGTAAATGAAACGGCAAATATAAATGCGCCCGGAATGATTAAAACCAAACTCTTGAAAAGATTTGATTCGGCGCCAGTTTGGTAACGCAAATTGATAAGTCCCGCAGCAAGGGCAGCGTAGGCGCCCATTCTGTAATTGTTGATACGTTGCGTAGCCATAGTGTGAGTGTAAAGCAGAAGGGCGCCGGTTTCCCGACGCCCTTCCGTTACTTACCTTTGTACTTAGTGATCAGCTGGCATGCCTTCAGCATGTGACTTCATGCGTGCGATCTTCAAGATTGTTAGACCGAATACGCACTTCGCTAGAACGTCAGCGATTGAGTATCCAACCTGAATTGCCACGAATGATGATGCTGATTCATCACCTACGATGTTGAAGATGTAGGCGATTGGATAGACACCCCATGTTGCGATAAGTAGAAGACGTAGACGTCCTACTGTCTCTGCAACACCGGCTGGCTGGCGATCAAGTGACTTGCCAAGCTCTACGAAGAGTACGTAGAGGATGTAAAGGAATGGAAGTGTTGAAAGAACTCCGTAAAGAACCTGTGTGTTCTGGTCTGATGAAATTTCACCTGGGTAACCAAGTGCGATCATCGCAGCTGATGCTGGAACCAGACGCATGATGAGTGACTTAGCAACTGCTGCTGCAAGT
>JACCDL010412021.1_pt1 | contig 16398 bp, 14 predicted proteins | sample 7441931 | NCBI WGS metagenome assembly JACCDL01 (sample SAMN15323437, study PRJNA562643) | freshwater metagenome | isolation source: river surface water | place: USA:Blue River Watershed | collected 2017-08-16 | reverse complement strand
CACACAAACCCGTGTATTTCCGGAGTGCAAGTCAGTTTGTCGATACGCCGGTTTACCGACGCGATTTATTGAAAAGTGGTAACGCGTTCCATGGGCCTGCACTTGTGGAGGAGCATGCCTCCACCACTGTGGTTCAACCCGGTGACAGCGTCAAAGTCGACCTGTACGGCAATCTTCAAATTTCAATCGGGAGCGATCGCTCATGAGCACGACACACGCACAGCACACCCATGTACAGGCGGTAGACCCTGTCATCGTGGAGATCATTCGTAACGGCTTGTTCGCCGTCACGGAAGAGATGAAAACCAATCTGATGCGCACGGCCTACAACCTCATCATTTATGAGGCGCTCGACTTCACGGTGGGCCTTTTCACCAAAGAGGGTGACACCGTGTCAATTGGTTTGGGCTTGCCCATGTTCATTCGGGGCATGTCAGAAACGGTGAAATCCAAGATCCGTCACTTCGGCTATGACAACATTCATCCGGGTGACATCTTGGTCACGAATGACGCCTACACCACCGGTAGCCCTTTGAACCACTTCACCTTCACGATGCCTGTGTTTCATGAGGGCGAGTTGATTGGCGTTACGTGTTGCATGGCGCACTGGTTAGATGTGGGTGGGAGTCTCGGTCAGATCACGACAGACATTTACTCAGAGGGCATACAAATCCCGATCGTCAAATACCAGTCGGCTGGAAAAGTGAACCAAGATTTGTTGGACATCATTGCGATGAACGTGCGGATGCCAGAGCGGGCCTTGGGCGATTTGCGCGCACAAATCACGGCCATCACCACAGGCGAGCGCCGCTTTTTAGAACTGGTTCAACGCTACGGCAATGCCGATGTGCAAGCGTCTATTCTTCAAATCATGGATGCGTCTGAAGCCCTGGCGCGCCAAAACACCTTGTCGATTCCTGATGGTGTCTATGAAGCCGAGTCTTTCATGGATGACGACGGATTAGACATCGGCAAACGCATTCCCATCCGCGTCAAGGTCACTGTCAAAGGTGATGAGATGGAAGTCGACTTGTCGGATGTGAGCAAGCAGGTCAAAGGTTTCTACAACTCGGGTTTCACCACCGGCATTGCGTGTGCGCAAGTGGCCTACAAATGTTTGACAACGCCAACCGACTACCCCGTGAACGATGGTAGTTTTCGACCGCTCAAGGTCATCATGCCCATGGGCACGGTCATCAGCGCCGAGCGTCCTTACCCCATGCGTGTGTGGATGACCTTCCCGATGACGGTGATCGACACCATCTTCAAAGCCTTGGCACCGGCCATTCCGCATCGGGCCATTGCGGGCCATCATGCGGACTTGGTGTTTCCGAATATTCATGGCATTTCGCCAGAGGATGGCCGCCTGTTCATTGTGGGCATTGGTCCCTTGGGTGGCGGTTGGGGTGCGAAGTCGCGCGAAGATGGGGTGTCTGTCACCGTGTGTATCAACGACGGTGACACACACAACAGCCCAACCGAGCAACTCGAAGCCAAATACCCTGTGTTGGTCGAGAGCTACAAGATTCGTCAAGACAGCGCAGGTGCGGGCGAGTTCCGTGGCGGTTTGGGCGCAGAGATGGTGGTGCAAGCGCTTTCTCCCTTCTCTGTCACCACCCGCATTGACCGCATGCACTGCAAGCCTTGGGGCTTGGAGGGCGGCGGCGAGGCCGCAGGCAACGGCATTGCCATTCGTCACAAGGGCGAGTGGGCGTCTGATTTGCCGAACGCCAAAATTTTCAATGTCCGCTTAGAGCGCGGAGATGCCTACAAAATGCTGTCGGGCGGTGGCGGTGGCTTTGGCAGTCCATTCAAACGCGCAGTGCAGTCGGTTGTGCACGATGTGCGCGAGGGCTATGTCAGTCGCGAAGCCGCTGAAAAAATCTATGGGGTGGTGTTGGATGACAACCTGGACCTGAAGCAATCCGAGACCGACCAATTAAGAAGTCAAGCCCTTGCTTGAATTGCTTGACATGACGGCATCTCAGCAGCAAGCGGTGTACCTGAGCGGTCTTTGGAACCGCTTGTCAGGCCAGCACATTGCGTTGGGGTGTTCTTGCTCGATGAGCGGTATCAGTGTCACGCTGGAAGATTTTGAGCGTGACATTGCCGATTATTTGTGGGCAGAAAGTGAGCGCTTGGGTCAGACGCAAGTCGTGGCCTTTTTGCTTGAGTCGGGTCCGATACATACCCAAGAACGTGCCATCCGTGGCATCTTGGATCGCTTGGAATCCGAAGCGGTGAGTCACGTCATCACCGACTGGCTATTGCCACGCATGACGAAGACGATTGAGTCTTATGCCAAATTGCATGGCCCTGCACCCGACGCGCCCTTGTTTGGCGGCTCGGGGGCTTGGCGCCAAAGTTACAGAGATTAGTTGCGTGTTCTTTCAAATAATTCACAGGAGACAAACATGATTTCATGGACAAGAAAAATCCTATCAATTGCGGTGATCCTCACTGCAACATGTGCATCAGCGCAGACCAAGTTTCCAGATGGAACGATTAAGTTGATCGTTCCGTTTGCAGCGGGAGGCGGCGTCGACAATGCCGCCCGCTTGATTGCAAGACAGATGCAATCCAACTTGAATTTGTCAGTGGTTGTGGAGAACAAGCCCGGCGCCAGTGGCACCATCGGCGCCAAGTTCGTGCAATCAGCGCCTGCGGATGGTCAAACGCTACTTTTTTCTGCATCGACACATGCGCTGACAAAACTCGTGATCAACAACCCACCTTATGACCCAGTGACCGATTTTTCGTTTGTTGCGCGTGTGGGTGAAGCCCCGCTGTTGATGGTGATTGCCCCTAATTTGCCTCAAACCAAATTGAAAGAGGTGATGGATTCGGTCAAGCAAAACCCAGACAAATGGACCGCTGGGTTACCTGCGCTGGGGGCTGCCAGCCATTTGGCAACGCTGATGTTTGCGAAAGAGGGCAATCTCAACTTGACCATGACCGCTTACAAAGGCACCGCACCTGCGTTGACGGATGTCGCGGGTGGCCATTCTCAAATCTTGATTGACTCCATCATCTCGCTGCAGTCGATGGCGAAGGCCGGCAAAGTCAAGCCCATCATTGTGACTTCAGCCCAACGTAGCTCGGTCATGCCCCATGTGCCCACGGCCGCTGAAAGCGGTTATCCCAAGTTTGTGACCGAGTCTTGGTATGGCATTTGGGCGCCCAAAGGAACGCCGGATGATCGCGTTCAGTTGTTGAACAAAGCCGCCAATGAGGCGGTGCGTCAACTCACCAAAGCAGGTGCGTTTGAGCAGCTTGGCATTGAGCCCGTTGTTGAAACGGTAGATGAGTTCAAAAAATACACCACCAAATACATTGCTGAAAATGCGGAGCTTCTCAAGGGCGCTGGATTCAAGCCTGAATAAACAAAGCCACCTCAGGGTGGCTTTTTTGTTACCTTGCTGACAGCACCAGCTGCATGGCCAGTTGGTTATGCCGTTCAATCAACGGCCCCATGTCCACCGTGGCAATCGCACCCTGACGCACCACCACGCGCCCGTTGACCACCACGTGGTCTGCGTTGTCGCTGGCACAGAGTAGCAATGCACCGACCGGGTCATGCACGGCGCCACCGGCCATGCTCAGTGTGTCGGTGCGGAACATGGCAATGTCAGCGCAATAGCCCTCTTTGATTTGTCCCAATTCGTGTGCACGTCCCAGTACTTCAGCACCGCCACGGGTGGCCATGCGCAGGGCGTCACGCGGTGTCATCTCGGCCGGGCCATGGTCGCAGCCGAAGTCATCCAACGCGCGACCCACGCGTGCCAGCAGCATCGCTTGGCGCGCTTCGTTCAACAGATGGGCGGCGTCGTTGCTGGCACTGCCATCAACACCAAGACCAATAGGCACACCCGCATCGAGCATTTTTCGCAGGGGCAAGATGCCACTGGCTAAGCGCATGTTGCTGCATGGGCAGTGGGCAATGCCAGTGCGTGTTTTGGCGAAGAGGTAAGTGCCTTCGTCATCGAGCTTCACGCAGTGCGCGTGCCACACGTCATCGCCCACCCAGTCGAGGTCTTGCGCATACTGCGCGGGCGTGCAGTTGAATTTTTCTTGGGTGTACGCAATGTCGTGGTCGTTCTCAGCCAAGTGCGTGTGCAAGCGCACCTTGTGCGCGCGCGCCAACTTGGCAGCTTCTCGCATGCGGTCTTGGCTCACGCTGAAGGGCGAGCAGGGGGCCACGGCCACATGCGTCATCGCGCCAAAGCTGGCATCGTGATACGTCTCAATCAGGCGTTGGGTTTCTTTGAGGATGAAGGCTTCTTTTTCCACCACGCGATCAGGGGGCAGACCACCTTGGCTCTCGCCCACACTCATGCTGCCGCGTGTGGCGGTGAAGCGCATGCCAATGGTGTGCGCGGCTTCGATGCTGTCGTCCAGTCGCACACCGTTCGGGTAGATGTACAGGTGGTCGCTGCTGGTGGTGCAGCCACTGAGCAGCAACTCGGCCATGGCCACTTGGTTAGACACCCGCACCATCTCGGGCGTGAGGCCCGCCCAAATGGGGTACAGCCCTTGGAGCCAACTGAACAGCTCGGCGTTTTGTACCTGCGGTACGGCACGCGTGAGGCTTTGCACCATGTGGTGGTGCGTGTTGATGAGGCCGGGCACCACCACGTGACGACGTGCGTCGATCACTTCGTCCACTTGCGTCAGCAGCTCGTCGATATTTTCGTCCGCCGAAATGATGCGTTCAATGCGACCATCTTTCAGTAGCAGCGAAGCGTCGTTCAGTTCTGTATTCGCATCGTCTTGGGTGGCGATGCAGCGGGCGCGGTGGATGAGCAGGGTGGTCATGGTGAAGACTTTAACGCTTCAGAAATAAAGCTCACAAAGGCTTGCACCCGCGCCGCCGTTTGGTGGCGCGGTGGATAAACCGCATAGATGTCAGCCGCAGGTGTGGGGTAGTTTTCTAGCACTTGACGCAAACGACCACTGCGCAGGTACTTGGCAATGTCCCACTCCGCGCGCATCAACACGCCGTGGCCGGCCAAGGCCCAGTTGACGGCAATTTCACCGTCGTTGGTGCTGAGCGTTCCGCGCACTTTCACGGTGTCCATTTTTTTTCCGTTTTGAAAATGCCAAATGCCATAGGCCTCATCGCCTTGGCGAATGCCAATGCAGCTGTGCTGAGCCAAATCAGCAGGTACTTTGGGCGTGCCGTGTTTGGCCAAGTAAGCGGGTGAGGCACAAATCAAGCGTCGGTTGGATGCGATGCGTTGCGCCATGATGCGCGCGTCGGGCGGCTCACCAAAACGAATGCACACATCAAACGCATCGTCGTTGAGTGGTGGCGGGTTTACCGTGAGTTGCAATTGCACTTCTACATCGGGGTATGACTTGGCAAATTGCGAAATCAAGGGTGCGATGTGGCTGCGCCCAAACCCCAGCGTGGCGTTCACGCGCAACAAGCCTTTGGGTGCGGCGAGGGCGCTGCTGACTTGACGTTCCATGTCGTCAATGTCGGCCAAGATGCGACGCGCGTGCGACAAATACAACTCGCCTTCGGGTGTGAGACTCATGCGACGGGTGGTGCGGTGCATGAGCTGCACGCCCAAGCGTGCCTCCATTTGCGACAGACGTTTGCTCACGGCAGGTGTGGTCACATTCAGTTCGCGTGCGGTAGCAGAGAGGCTACCCGTGCGCACCAGCAAACGAAAAAACGTCATTTCAGAGGGGGCGGAGCTGGGGGTTGTCATTGTTAAATCAAATTTAATAATGAATTGAATTATTCATGATTTATGAATTGATGCTAGTCATAAAGTGACGCTTTATTTCAACCCATGTGAGAACGAACGCATCATGAAAACCTACAACATCGCCTGTATTCCCGGTGACGGCATTGGCAAAGAAGTTGTGCCTGCAGGCCAGCAAGTGTTGGAGGCGTTGGCCTCTGTGAGTCAAAGCTTCAAATTCAACTTCACCACTTTTGATTGGGGTGGCGATTGGTACCGCACCCACGGCGAGATGATGCCCAAAGATGGTTTGGATGCCTTGCGTCCCATGGATGCCATTTTGTTTGGCTCGGCGGGTGATCCACACATTCCAGACCACATCACTTTGTGGGGTTTGCGCCTCAAAATTTGCCAAGGCTTTGACCAATACGCCAATGTTCGACCCACGCGCATCTTGCCGGGTATTGATGCCCCATTGAAACGTTGTGCTCCGAAAGATCTGGATTGGGTCATCGTGCGTGAAAACTCCGAGGGTGAATACTCAGGTGTGGGAGGCCGGGCGCACCAAGGTCATCCGATTGAAGTGGCCACCGATGTGTCCATGATGACCCGTGCTGGGGTGGAACGCATCATGCGTTACGCCTTCAAGCTGGCGCAATCGCGTCCACGCAAGTTGCTGACCGTGGTGACCAAATCCAATGCACAACGTCACGCGATGGTGATGTGGGATGAGATTGCGGTGCAAATCAGCCAAGAGTTTCCCGATGTGACGTGGGACAAAGAGTTGGTCGATGCAGCCACCGCACGCATGGTCAATCGCCCCGCGACCTTGGACACCATCGTGGCCACCAACTTGCATGCCGACATCTTGAGCGACTTGGCCGCAGCTTTGGCAGGCAGCCTCGGCATCGCCCCCACTGGCAACATTGACCCTGAGCGTCGCTACCCGAGCATGTTCGAGCCTATCCACGGTTCGGCCTTTGACATCATGGGCAAAGGCTTGGCCAACCCCGTGGGCACGTTCTGGAGTTGCGTGATGCTTTTAGAACATGTGGGTGAGCACGCCGCAGCCAAGGTGTTGATGGATGCGGTCGAGTTCGTCACGGCCAACCCAGCCTTGCACACCGGCGATTTGGGCGGCAAAGCGAGCACCGCGCAAGTCACGCAAGCGGTGTGCGATCGCATTCGCGCAGCCCAGTAACCCCTTTAACCTGGAGACAAATCATGAAGCGTTCACGTTTTTTTAAGATGGTTTTTTCTGTCTCGGCGCTCACCTTGAGCATTGCCAGTGGCTCGGCATTGGCGCAAGCGTGGCCCTCAAAGCCGATCAGCTTGGTGGTGCCGTTCCCTGCCGGTGGAACCACCGATGTGTTGGCGCGTGCGGTGGGTCAAGAGTTGTCCAAGAGCTTGGGTCAGCCCGTGGTGGTCGAAAGCAAACCCGGTGCAGGCGCGACCTTGGGGGCCGACTATGTGGCCAAGTCCAAGGCCGATGGCTACACCTTGTTGATGGGGGCGGTGCATCACACCATTGCCTCGAGCGTGTACAAAAAACTGCCCTACGATTTTCAAAAAGATTTGACGCCTGTCACCACCGTGGCCTTGGTACCCAATGTGTTGGTGGTGAACCCCAACGTGGCGGCCAAGACCACCAAAGAACTGCAGGCTTTGGCCAAAGCCAGTCCAGGCAAGTTGACCTACGGTTCGAACGGCAACGGTACCGGCCAGCATTTGATTGGTGCGCAGTTTGAGGCTATGGGCGGTGTCGAGCTCTTGCACGTGCCCTACAAAGGCAGCGGTCCCTTGACCACCGATTTGTTGGGCGGACAAATCACCATGTCGTTTGACACCATCACGCCTGTGTTGTCGCACATCAAGGCAGGCAAGTTGCGTGCTTTGGCGGTGACCACGTCCAAACGTTCACCCGCGTTGCCCGATGTCCCCACCTTGGATGAGTCTGGCTTAAAAGGCTTCAACCTCGGCACTTGGTTTGGCATCTTGGCACCTGCCAATACGCCACGTGACGTGGTGGTGCGCTTGAATGCCGAGGTCGTCAAAATTGTGAATGCGCCTGACTTCAAAAAGAAAATGGAAGACATTGGCGCAGAGCCCATTGGCAACACGCCCGAGCAAATGGCCAAACAAATCAAAGACGACACCGAACGATTTGCCAAATTGGTCAAAGATGCGGGCGTGAGCATTGACTGAGTTCACTTTTGAAACGGCACAATGGTGCCTATGAACGCGAGTCACATCACCCAGCCCAATGAATTTTTGGCCGAGCTTTACGCCGCGGCCGTCAAGCGTGCTTTGCCGCTGCACAACACCGCTGCGTATTTGCCGCCCCCGCCCAAAGGTCGCACTGTCGTTTTGGGCGCAGGCAAAGCAGGGGGTGCCATGGCGCAAGCAGTCGAGGCGCTGTGGCCTGCAGACAAACCTTTGTCGGGTTTGGTGGTCACACGTTACGGCCATACGCCACCGCGCCCCGCGGGCGTGCCCGAGCGCATTGAAGTGGTCGAGGCCTCGCACCCGGTGCCCGATGCCGCTGGTTTAGCCGCGGCCGAGCGCATCTTGCAGCTGACCCAAGGCCTCAGCGCTGACGACTTGGTGTTGTGTTTAATTTCGGGGGGCGGCTCTGCGTTGCTGACTCTGCCTGCGGATGATTTGACGCTCGAGGATAAGCAGCGCATCAACCGCGATTTGCTCAACAGCGGTGCCAACATTGGTGAGATGAACTGTGTACGCAAACACCTCTCTCGCATCAAAGGTGGCCGCTTGGCGGCTGCCTGTGCGCCTGCGCAAGTGGTGACGCTCGCCATCAGTGACGTGCCGGGCGATGACCCTTCAGTCATTGCCAGCGGCCCTACCGTGCCCGATGCCACGACTTGTGCCGATGCCTGGGCCATCTTGCAACGCTACAAGATTGCAGTGCCTGCAGCCATTGAAGCGGCATTGAAAGCCAGCGCCCTCGAAACACCCAAGCCCAGCCCCGTGTGGGATAAACAGCCTGTGCATCTCATTGCCACGCCCCAGCAATCGCTCGATGCCGCGGCCGAGGTGGCGCGTGCTGCAGGCCTGAACGCTTATGTATTGAGTGACGAGCTTGAGGGTGAGTCGCGCGAAGTGGGCAAGGTGCATGCGGCCTTGGCGCGCGCCGCTGCCCACGGCAAAGGGCCTTTTCAAAAACCTTGTGTCATTTTGAGCGGCGGCGAAACCACGGTGACCATTCGTCAACAAGCGCAGGGCACGCCGAAGGGGCGAGGTGGTCGAGCAGGTGAATTTTGTTTGGGTTTGGCCGTGGCCTTGCAAGCGCAGCCTGGCGTGTGGGCCATTGCAGCCGACACCGATGGCATTGACGGCATCGAGGACACCGCCGGTGCCCGTGTGATGCCCGACACTTTGGCTCGCGCGCAAACCCAAGGCGTCAAGGCCGCCGACTGTTTAGACCGAAACGACGCCTATGGTTTCTTCGCAGCTGTCGGCGACTTGGTGGTGACCGGGCCGACCCACACCAATGTGAACGATTTTCGGGCCATTCTGGTGTTGTAACCTATCGGGATGACACAGCCGTCCCGTCTTTCACTCTTGCAGGTCACCAAGCGCTATCCCGCGGTGGTGGCCAACGACGGCGTCAGTCTGACGGTGCAGCCCGGAGAGATTCACGCTGTGCTGGGTGAGAACGGTGCGGGCAAATCAACGCTGATGAAAATCATCTACGGCGCCGTCAAACCCGATGCGGGGGAGATTCGTTTCAACGGTGAGGTGGTGAACATTCGCAACCCACAAGAAGCGCGGCGTTTGGGCATCAGCATGGTGTTTCAGCACTTCAGCTTGTTTGACACCCTCAGTGTGGCTGAGAACGTGTGGCTGGGTCTGGACAAGTCGCTGAGCTTGGCCGAGGTGACCCAACGCATCATCCAAACGGCGACGCAATACGGTCTCGACATTGAGCCTGACCGTCCCGTGCACACCTTGGGTGTGGGCGAGATGCAGCGGGTTGAAATCATCCGTGCCTTGCTGACCCAGCCTCAGTTGCTGATTTTGGACGAGCCCACCTCGGTGCTCACGCCGCAAGCGGTCGAGAAACTCTTTGTGGTGTTGCGTCAGCTCGCGCGTGAGGGATGCAGTATTTTGTACATCAGCCACAAGCTGCATGAAATTCGCGCGCTGTGTAACGCGTGTACCGTGATGCGTGCAGGCCGTGTCACAGGGGTGTGTGACCCGCGCCAAGAAACCAATGCCTCCTTGAGTCAACTCATGATTGGTCGCTTGCCGCCAGAGTTGCATGTGCGTGCACAGCCAGCGGGTGAGGTGGTGCTCCAAGTGCGCGACTTGCACTTGCCAGCCGATGACCCTTTTGGCGTGGACCTCGCCGGTATCGATCTTCAAGTGCGTGCCGGTGAAGTGGTGGGCATTGCCGGTGTGTCGGGCAACGGGCAGCGTGAGTTGCTGTTTGCTTTGTCAGGCGAGGACATGCGAGCGGGCGATCGCCATGCCCGCAGCAGCATCACCCTTGGTGGCCAAGCCATCGCGCAACGCAGTGCACAACAACGCCGAGATTTGGGGCTTCACTTTGTGCCCGAGGAACGCTTGGGGCGTGGCGCGGTGCCTGGCTTGAGTCTGGCTCAAAATTTGTTGCTCACGCGCCATGACGCGGTGGCGAAGACCGGCATCGCAGGCATTTTGGGTTGGTTGCAATTGACAACACTTCAGTCGCAAGCCGCCGCCATCATTGCCAAATACCAAGTCAAAGCAGCAGGTCCTGATGCGTTGGCCAGTTCCTTGTCGGGCGGTAATTTACAAAAGTTTTTGGTGGGGCGTGAAATCGAAGCCATGCCCCAATTGCTCATCGTGTCGCAACCCACCTGGGGGGTGGATGTGGGGGCTGCCGCACAGATCCGTGCGGCCTTGTTGGCCTTGCGCGATGCTGGTTGTGCGGTGTTGGTGGTGAGTGAGGAGTTGGACGAATTGATAGAACTGTCTGACCGCTTGCGTGTGATGGCGCAAGGGCGTTTGTCACCGGCCTTGACGCGTGACGAAGCCGATGTTTCGCGCATCGGCGCTTGGATGAGTGGCTTGTGGGACAAGCCCACGCAGGAGGCACATGATGCTGCGTCTTGAACCGCGTGCCCAAGCGTCGGCGTTGTGGCGCTATGCCTCGCCGCTGCTGGCATTGGCGATCACCGTGGTGTTGGGTGTGATTCTTTTCATGGCCCTTGGCAAAGATCCTGTGCGTGGCTTGCAGGTGTTTTTCTGGGAGCCCATCAAGAACGTGTACGCCTTGTCTGAGTTGATGGTCAAGGCCACACCGCTGCTGCTGATTGCCTTGGGTTTGGCGGTGTGCTTTCGTGCCAATGTGTGGAACATCGGCGCAGAAGGGCAGTTTGTGATGGGGGCAGTGTTTGCCGCGGGCGTGGCCTTGATGGCCGACAGCAATACAAGTGCAGGCTTTTGGGTGCTGATTTTGCTGGCAGGAATGGTCGGTGGCATGGTGTGGGCAGGCCTCACCGCATGGTTGCGCGACCGTTTTCATGCCAACGAAATTTTGGTCAGTCTCATGCTGGTGTACATCGCCATCATGAGCTTGAATTATTTGGTCTACGGCCCTTGGAAAGATCCGCTGGGTTACAACTTCCCGCAAACCAAAACCTTTGATGCGATCACGCAAATTCCCAAGCTCATCACGGGCACCCGCGTGAACGTGGGTGTGTTGCTGGCGTTGGCCGGTGTGGGCGCGTTGTGGGTGTTTTTATTTCGCACGCATGCGGGTTTTGCACAGCAGGTTGGCGGTTTGGCGCCCAATGCGGCACGCTATGCAGGCTTTTCTTCGCGCCAAGCCTTGTGGCTGGCCTTGCTGACTTCAGGTGCTGCCGCAGGTTTGGCGGGCGCCTTGGAGGTGGCCGGACCCTTGCGTCAGTTGACGCCATTTGTGCCAGCAGGTTATGGATTTGCCGCCATCATCGTGGCTTTTGTGGGGCGCTTGCATCCGGTGGGTATGGTGTTCTCGGCGGTGTTGATGAGCATGTTCTACATCGGTGGTGAATTGGCGCAATCGCGCTTGGGGTTGCCGCGCTCCTTGACAGGCGTGTTTCAAGGCTTGCTCTTGTTCACATTGCTGGCGTGCGACACCTTGATGCGCTATCGCCTGCGGTGGGTCAAGAAATTGGAGGCATTCTGATGGAGACGTACGCACTCTTGTGGGCTGCCACCATGAACGCGGGCACTGTTTTGGCACTGGCGTCTTTGGGTCTGTTGATCAATGAGAAGGCAGGCATTGTCAACTTAGGCGCCGAGGGCATGATGCTGTGTGCTGCCATCGCTGGCTTTGCCACGGTGGTTGCCACGGGCAGTGACACCCTGGGATTTCTCGCTGGCATGGCTGCAGGTGGTTTGATGGCGGCGCTGTTTGGCGTCTTGGTGATTTGGATGAACACCAACCAATACGCCACCGGTCTGGCCCTGAGTTTGTTTGGGGGTGGCTTCTCGGCTTTTGTGGGTGTTGGTTTTGTGCAAGCCAAGTTGCCCGAACGTATGCAGTTTGAGGTGCCTTATTTAGCGGATCTCCCTGGGTTCGGTGTTGCCTTGTTCAAGCACCATCCTTTGGTCTATGGTGCCATTGCATTGGCGCTGGGGTTGATTTACTTTTTGTACCGAACCCGTGCTGGCTTGGTGTTGCGTGCGGTCGGCGAGTCACCTGAGTCGGCCCATGCCTTGGGATATCCTGTGCGTCGCATTCGTTTGTTGGCTGTGGTGGTGGGTGGGGCGCTGTGTGGCCTGGCAGGGGCATACATCTCGGTGATCTACACGCCGCTGTGGGTGGAAGGCATGATTGCGGGCAAAGGCTGGATCGCTTTGGCCTTGACCACCTTTGCTACATGGCGTCCAGCACGTGTGTTGCTGGGGGCTTATTTGTTTGGAGGCGTCACGATGTTGCAGTTTCATTTGCAGGCCACGGGTGTGGATGTGCCCAGCCAGTTTTTGAGCATGCTGCCCTATTTGGCCACCATTGTGGTGTTGGCGCTGATTTCTAAAAATCCGCGGTGGTTGCGTGTCAACATGCCCGCGTCGATTGGTAAACCATTTTTTCCTGGCTGATATTTTTCGTTGTTTTCTTTTTTATGGAGGTTGTTCATGACTAATTTATTCAAGCGTCGTTGGTTGCAAGTGGCTGCGTTGACCGCGGTGTCTGCCGCTGTCTTGGTGAGCTGTGGCAAAAAGGAAGAAGTCAAGCCTGCCGAGGCACCTGCCTCTGCCGCCAAGGCTGAGCCTTTGAAAATTGCATTTGCCTACGTGGGCCCCGTGGGCGATGGCGGCTGGACCTTTGCGCACGACAATGCACGCAAAGCGCTCGAAAAAGAATTCGGCGACAAAATTTCAACCTCGTTTGTCGAGAACGTGCCTGAGTCGGCCGACGCCGAGCGCGTCATTCGCGACATGGTGGGCCAAGGCAACAAGCTGGTGTTTGGCACCACCTTTGGTTACATGGAGCCCATGCTCAAAGTGGCGGCTGATACACCTGATGTGAAGTTCGAACACGCCACCGGTTACAAGCAAGCGCCCAACATGCGCACCTACGACAGCCGTACCTACGAAGGTGCCTACATGGCCGGCGTGATTGCCGGCAAGATGACCCAAAGTAACACCTTGGGCGTGGTGGCATCGATCCCAATTCCTGAGGTCATTCGCAACATCAACAGCTTCACCTTGGGTGCGCAGTCAAGCAACCCCAAAGTCAAAACCAAAGTGGTGTGGGTGAACGAGTGGTTCAACCCACCGAAAGAAACAGAAGCTGCAACTTCGCTCATCAACGGCGGTGCGGACATCTTGTTCCAAAACACCGACTCACCCGCGGTGCTGAAAACTGCGCAAGACAAAGGCAAGCGCGCGTTTGGTTGGGACTCAGACATGACCGCTTATGGACCCAAGGCCCACTTGGCTTCGGCGGTGATCAACTGGACGCCTTACTACATCAACGCCACGCGTGAAGCCTTGGAAGGCAAGTGGACGGGCGGCGGTCACACCTGGTCGGGCGTGAAAGACGGTGCGATTGACATCGTGTCAATTGCCGACGATGTGCCCGCTGACACCAAAGCCAAAGTGGATGAAGTCAAAAAGGGCTTGAAAGACGGCAGCTTTGCCATCTGGAAAGGTCCCTTGGTTGACAACACCGGCAAGGTCATCTTGAAGAAAGACGAAGTGGCGGACGACAAGTTCTTGAGCGGCATCAACTTCTACGTCAAAGGCGTGGAAGGTAAGGTGTCGGGCGGCAAGTAAAGCCTTGCACCGCTTCATGGAAAAGCCACCCTCGGGTGGCTTTTTTTCAGCAATTCTTTTTGGTTAGCATGAATGCCTGTTAGGAGATCACCATGTTCAAAGTTCACGCCATTGCCCCGCACCGTTTACCGCAACTTTTGCGCGAGATGCCCAAGGCCGAATTGCACATGCATATTGAAGGTTCTCTAGAGCCTGAACTGATTTTTGCCATGGCGCAGCGCAATGGTGTGAAGTTGCCCTATGCCGATGTCGAAGCACTGCGTGCGGCCTATGCCTTCACCAACCTGCAAAGTTTCCTTGACATTTACTACGCGGGTGCGAGTGTGCTGTTGCATGAGCAAGATTTTTACGACATGGCGTGGGCCTATCTGCAACGCGCCAAAGCCGACAACGTGGTGCACACCGAAATTTTCTTTGACCCCCAAACGCACACCGAGCGCGGCGTGCCCATGGCCACGGTCATCCACGGTTTGCATCGCGCATGTGTGGATGCGCAAGCGCAGTGGGGGGTGAGTGCGCAACTCATTTTGTGTTTCTTGCGTCACCTCAGCGAAGAATCAGCGCTGCAAACCTTCAAGGATGCGCTGCCCTTCAAAGACAAATTCATCGGCGTGGGCTTGGACTCCAGCGAAGTGGGACATCCCCCAGAGAAGTTCAAAAACGTGTTTGCCTTGGCGCACGCCCACGGCTTGCATTTGGTGGCCCATGCGGGTGAAGAGGGCCCGCCTGCTTACATGTGGAGCGCTTTGGATGTGTTGCATGTCGAGCGCATCGACCACGGCGTGCAAGCTGTGCACGATCCCGTTTTGATGGCGCGCCTGGCCAAAGAGCGCATTCCGCTCACCGTGTGTCCCTTGTCCAATCAAAAGCTGTGTGTGTTTCCCGATTTGAAAGATCACAACATCGGTCAATTGCTCGATGCCGGTTTGTGCGTCACCATCAACTCAGACGATCCCGCCTACTTCGGTGGCTACATCAACGACAACTTTGTGCAAACGTTTGAAGCCACAGGCCTCAGCGCGCAGCAGGCCTATGTGTTGGCCAGCAACAGCTTTGAAGCCAGCTTTGCCTCCGAGCAGCAGAAAAACCAATGGCTGCATGCGTTGAAGCAAACCTTCCAAAGGTTCTCTGAACAAGATTAAGGCGGGTGGCATGCCTGTCTAAAATACAGGCCTCAAGCAAAGGTTGAACGATGAGCATCAAGAGCGACAAATGGATCCGCCGTATGGCTGAACAACACGGCATGATTGAGCCGTTCGAGCCCGGTCAAATTCGCCAAAACGCAGCAGGCGAAAAAATCGTCAGCTACGGCACCAGCAGCTATGGCTACGACATTCGTTGCGCCCCCGAATTCAAGGTGTTCACCAATATTTACAGCACGGTGGTGGACCCCAAAAATTTTGATCCCAAGAGCTTTGTCGACATTGAGTCGGATGTCTGCATCATCCCGCCCAACAGCTTTGCTTTGGCCCGCGCCATGGAGTACTTCCGTATTCCTCGCAATGTGTTGACGGTGTGTTTGGGCAAGAGCACCTACGCCCGTTGCGGCATCATCGTCAATGTCACGCCCTTTGAGCCTGAGTGGGAAGGCTATGTGACCTTGGAGTTCTCCAACACCACGCCGCTGCCCGCCAAAATTTACGCGGGCGAGGGCTGCGCCCAAGTGTTGTTCTTTGAGAGCGACAAAGACGACGTGTGCGAAACCAGCTACAAAGACCGTGGCGGTAAGTACCAAGGGCAAGTGGGCGTCACCTTGCCCAAGACCTGAGTTTGAATTCAGGTCTGTTTGGGGCCCAAACGGCAGTTTTGGCCTTGGTCGCCCACAGTGCGACAATAGGCCCCAGACATGACGACCTCTTTTTCTAATTTGCAGCTGGCCCCCGCGCTGGCACGTGCCGTAGCCGAAATGGGCTACGAATCCATGACCCCCATCCAAGCCCAGGCCATTCCCGTGGTTCTGACCGGCCAAGACGTGATGGGCGCCGCGCAAACCGGCACTGGCAAGACGGCGGCGTTCTCGCTGCCCCTGCTGCAACGTTTGCTCAAACACGAAAACGCCTCCACCTCGCCCGCCCGCCATCCCGTGCGTGCCTTGGTGTTGTTGCCCACCCGCGAGCTGGCCGACCAAGTGGCCCAGCAAATCAAACAATACGCCGTGCACACCCACCTGCGCAGCGCCGTGGTGTTTGGCGGCATGGACATGAAGCCCCAAACCCTCGAGCTCAAAAAAGGCGTCGAGGTGCTGGTCGCCACACCTGGCCGTTTGCTCGACCACATCGAAGCCAAGAACGGGGTGCTCAACCAAGTGGAATATGTGGTGCTCGACGAAGCCGACCGCATGTTAGACATCGGCTTCTTGCCTGATCTGCAACGCATCTTGAGCCACTTGCCCAAGACGCGCACCACGCTGTTGTTCTCGGCCACGTTCTCGACT
>JACCDL010107836.1_pt1 | contig 16417 bp, 14 predicted proteins | sample 7441931 | NCBI WGS metagenome assembly JACCDL01 (sample SAMN15323437, study PRJNA562643) | freshwater metagenome | isolation source: river surface water | place: USA:Blue River Watershed | collected 2017-08-16 | reverse complement strand
CTGTTGTCTTCTTGTTCTCAGGTCTTGCAGTTAATGCAGTATCTAAGGCAGCTGGCGCAGTTGTTGTTGAAGTGCGCAAGCAGTTCCGCGATCACCCAGGAATCATGAACGGAACAGAGAAGCCTGAGTACGGTCGCGTTGTCGATATCTGTACTCGCGACTCACTCCGTGAACTTGCAACACCAGGAATCCTCGCTGTGATGGCACCAATCGCTGTTGGCTTCGGTCTCGGCGTTGGCGCACTCGGTGCATTCCTTGCTGGTGCAATCGGTACCGGTACTTTGATGGCAGTCTTCCTCTCCAACTCAGGTGGAGCATGGGATAACGCAAAGAAGATGGTGGAAGATGGCAACTACGGTGGCAAGGGCTCAGAAGCTCACGCTGCAACAGTTGTTGGTGACACTGTTGGTGATCCATTTAAGGACACAGCAGGTCCTGCAATCAACCCACTTATCAAGGTGATGAACCTCGTTGGTCTCCTTGTTACCCCTGCAATTGTTGAATTCTCACTCAATGGTCAGAGCACAAAGACTGCAATCGTCTGCGCAATCTCAACTCTGATCATCATCGCTGCATTGGTGCGCAATCGTCGCCACCATGCAGTCGGTATCGAGTACTAAGCAACGCTAGATAAAGAGAAGGGCACTTCCCCACTTCTATGGCTTCTAAAAAGGGCGACCACGAGCTGAAAACGCTCGTGATCGTTGCGTCCCCTGCAAAGGCTCGAAAGATTGGCGGCTACCTCGGCGATGGATACATCGTCGAGGCTAGCGTCGGTCATATTCGCGACCTACCGCAGCGCGCTGCTGATATCCCTAAAGAGGTAAAGAAGTTAGCGTGGTCTAAAGAGGGCGTCGATATTGAGAATGATTTCGCACCTCTCTATGTCATCAACCCAGATAAGAAGGCGAAAGTTGCCGAGCTCAAGGAGTTGATGAAGGGTGCACAAGAGATCCTTCTTGCAACTGACGAAGACCGCGAGGGTGAAGCAATCGCCTGGCACTTAATCGAAGTACTTCAACCAAAGATTCCGATTAAACGAATGGTCTTCAATGAGATTACTGAAGAAGCGATTCAAGCGGCGGTGGTAAATACTCGCGATCTCGATTACAACCTTATTGATGCACAAGAGACTCGTCGTGTTCTCGACCGTCTATATGGATACCGACTTTCACCTGTCTTATGGAAGAAGGTAATGCCTCGTATCTCAGCAGGTCGTGTGCAATCAGTTGCTACACGTTTGATTGTTGAGAAAGAACGCGAACGCATGGCCTTCATCTCATCATCATGGTGGGATCTCGATGCTGCAACCGATCTCGGTTTCTCAGCACGCTTGTTATCTGTGGATGGAAAGAAAGTTGCATCAACCTCTGACTTTGGTGCAGATGGCGCAGTAAAAGAGAAATCTCTTGCAGATATCTTGTTACTTGATGAAGCGGCAGCAAGGTCACTTGTTGAAGCGCTTAAGGGATCACCATTAACTGTTAAGTCGATGGAGGAATCTCCACGTACCGAAAGACCAAAGCCACCATTTACAACCTCCACAATGCAGCAAGATGCTGGTAGCCGACTTGGCTGGGGTGCACAGATCACAATGCGCGTTGCACAACGTTTATACGAAAACGGTTACATCACCTATATGCGTACCGACTCAATTAACTTGAGCGAACAAGCAATCAAGGCAGCGCGCGCAGCAGCAAAGTCTCTCTATGGTGCTGACCATGTTTATGAAACACCACGTCTCTATCAAGGTAAGACAAAGAATGCACAAGAGGCGCATGAAGCTATTCGCCCAGCAGGAGATACCTTTAAGACGCCGGGTGAGCTCGCACCAGAACTTTCTCGTGATGAGTTTGCGCTCTATGACTTAATTTGGAAGCGCACCGTTGCTTCCCAAATGGCTGATGCCAAGAAGATGCAGATGCGCGTTGACTTTGATGTGAAGACAGCCGATGGCAAAGATGCGATATTCCGCGCTAATGGCAGCGTTATTACCTTTGCCGGCTTCCTAGCTGCCTATGACGATATCGCAACAGATGAGAATAAAGATGAAGAGTCTGTTGATCGCCGACTTCCAGCAATGTCTATCGGGCAATCCATTAAGGTTAACGAATACAGCTGTGAAGGTCACGATACAAAGCCACCAGCTCGTTATACCGAACCAACTCTTGTAAAGAAGTTGGAAGAGCTTGGTATTGGGCGACCTTCAACATTTGCATCGATTATCCAAACTATTCAAGATCGCGGATATGTCAACAAGCGTGGACGCGCACTTGTTCCAACTTTCTTGGCATTTTCAGTGACCGGTCTTCTCGAATCACACTTTACAAAGTTGGTCGATTACGACTTCACCGCATCCATGGAGGAAGATCTCGACAAGATTGCGGCAGGTGAGGCATCACGCGTTGATTGGCTTCGTGATTTTTATTATGGACACGATGGTGAACCAGGGCTCGATGAGCTATCTCTTGACCTTGGCAATATCGATGCGCGCGCAACAAACACAATGAATTTATCTGATTCAATTGAGATTCGCGTCGGACGTTACGGTGCTTATCTGCAAGAGAATTTTGATGATGGTGAGAGAAAGCTCGCCAACATTCCAGAGAATATGGCGCCAGATGAGTTAACACTTGCAAAGGCGATTGAATTACTTGCCGCTCCTTCTGGTGAGCGTGAACTTGGAATCGATCCAGTGACAGGTTTTGAAGTTGTTGCTAAGTCTGGACGTTTCGGTCCTTACATCACTGAAATTTTGCCGGAAGAGCCAGTTGAACTTAAAGAAGATGGCACACCTAAGAAGAAGCATAAGAAAGCTGATGCACCAAAGGCGAAGACTGCTTCCCTTCTCTCCACGATGAATCTCGACACCATTACCTTGGATGATGCGTTGCAGTTGTTATCTCTTCCGCGCACATTAGGAACCAACTCAGCAGGTGAAGAGATCACCGTTCAAAATGGTCGTTATGGTCCATATCTCAAAGCTGGCGCTGATTCACGCACTCTGACATCAGAGGAGCAACTCTTCTCTATCACCCTTGATGAAGCGCTCGATATTTACTCCAAGCCAAAGGAGCGCCGCCGTGGCGTTGCCAAGCCACCTCTTAAGGAGCTAGGTGTTGATCCAGCATCTGAGAAGCAGGTCATCATTAAGGATGGTCGCTTCGGAATGTATGTCACCGATGGTGAGACCAATGCAACTCTTCGCCGTGGAGATACTTTGGAGGCGATGACCCTCGAACGCGGTCTTGAACTTCTTGCCGGTCGACGCGCATGGGAAGCTGAGAATGGACCAACTCCGAAGAAGTCACGTAAGAAAGCGGCGCCAAAGAAGGCTGGCGATAAGCCACCAACATTGACGAAGAAAGTTGTAAAGAAGGCAGCCAGTAAGAAGAAGGCAGCTGCGAAAAAGTAAAGACTAGTCATCTTTTGAAGTGACCATTTTTTTATTGAAGGCGCTTACGAAGCAAACTACTCTGCGAAGGTGTCATGTTCGCTAGATCATTCCAAACTCACCGGAGTTAAGTTCTGCACCGAGTGTGGCGCGCTTATCGAGGAAGCTAAGCGACTCTGCGCCCAAGGGCATGAATTAGTTCGTAAGAATAAATTCTGTGAAATCTGTGGAAGCGCAGAAGCTGGCACCGCTTCACCCAGCGAGCCTTCAGCTCCAATTCGCTCAGTGCCACGACCTGCGCCCCCTGTAACCCCACCACCGGTTACCAATACAAATTTACTTCCACCACCATCGAATGACTTCACCGCTTACACGCCACCGACTAAGAAGAATCTGGCGGTGATCATTGGTGCATCTGTGGGTGCACTCCTTCTCATCATTGGACTTGTCATTAACGCCAACAAAGTTACCTACACAAGTGTCTCGGTATCTATGACAATCGTTGATGAAAACTGTTGGGATCTAAGTTGGGGTTATGGCGATATTCCTGGCGGACAGGTTGTTCTCAATATTGATGGCGCACCATCTAATTATGCGAGTTATGAATCATTCGGAAGTGATTCCATCTTAGGTTGCAAATTCACAGCCACTTTCTATGAAGTACCAATGAATGGAGAGTTCTATGCAGTGGGACTTGCATCAGGAAGACGCGGAACAATCACTAAATCACTCTCCGAGATGGAATCAAATGGTTGGTCATTTGATTTGTCGTTGGGTTAGCAGATGAAAGTTAGCTGCCTCTTCTGTGGAACTGATCTCGATGATGAGAGAGCTCCACGATGCCCATCATGTAGCGCACGCCACCACTTAGAGTGCTGGGACGAGAACGGCGGATGTTCGCAATTTGGTTGTCAATCAAGTCCAAAGAGTTAGGGAGATAAATGTCTAGCGTGAGAGATAAGCGGCTCGAAAGTGATTACCGGGCGCTCCGGAGCACCTTCGCTGCAGATGATCATGTCGAGATTCGTGCTATCGGGACAGCGCCATTCGAGAAGTACATGATCGTCTACAAGGTGCCATCACTGCGCTTAAATGCAGCAGGGCAACCGATGCGAGTAGATGCCACCGTTGTGGAGATTACGCTGCCGCAGGATTATCCAAAGATGCCACCATCAGCGCGCACCGTTGCAGGTGATGTGGTCTTCCACCCTAACTTCAACGCAACCAAGATTTGTCTTGCAGATAACTGGGCGCCATCGTTCCAATTAGCAGACATTGTTCGTGAAATTGGCGAACTCCTTACCTGGGAGAAATTCAATATCCGCTCTCCACTTAATGCTGTTGCAGCAGAGTGGAGCCAGCTCCACCAAGATGAAATTCCATTAGCTCGAATTCCACTCGGTGGAAACTCAGTCAATATTCAAATCAATTAAGTGAACACTTAGCGCAAGAAAAGGAGAAACATGTCAGACAATAATGAACGCATTGTTATCACAAACGATGACCTCAATGCTCCAAAAGTTGTAGAAAGTGTTCGCGCAATGCAAGAGGCGGCATCATTTACAACAGTACGTACCGTAGGCGCACCTGGTCCAACTAATGCTGGTGGCCGAGCGATTCTGACACTGACCGGTGCTGGTATCGCTGGTGGACTTGCAGCATTTGGTGTGACGAAGGCGGCATATGCCACAGTCCTTGCAGATGTTTCTACAACAACATCAAACCTTGCATTTACATTTATGCTCGCATTCGTCATCGGCTCTATCGTGGCGGTAGTAGATGCTGCATCAACAAAGATCGCAGCAAAGGTTGGCGTCGCAGCAGGAATCGCGATCCCAGTCTCTATCGTCTCAGGGCTTTCAATCGGCGCTTTAGCAAATGCTTTCTACTCCAATGCGATGGAGAGCGTTTGGAATACCGCATATGGCAAGGTTGCCAATGGTGAGAGCGAAGAAGCAGCCCTTCAATATATTAAGAATGCAACCCACCTTCCACGCGGTGTTGCTTGGCTCTTCGTTGGAATCGCAGCAGGACTTACCGTCGGTATTGCATCTAAATCTCTCAAGCGCACCGGTCTTACCGTTGCAGGCGGTGCTGCCGGTGGCTTTATCGGCGGATTCCTCTTCGACTTCATTCCAGGTGAGGCAGTTGCTCAAGCCCTAGGAATCACAATCACCGGAATGTTGATTGGTCTCTCAATGGCGATTCTTGAGCAGGCTGCCAGAACGCAGTGGATTGAGATTGTCGAAGGAGGTATGGCTGGAAAGCAGTTCATTCTCTATAAGAGCGATATCACCCTTGGCTCTGCGCCATCGGCTGATATCACCTTGATTAAGGACCCTTCCATCTCGCCTATCCATGCACGTATCTACGCGCAGGCAGGTCGTTCCTATATCGAATCCCTCGATCCAAGCCGTCCAATCTCTGTCAACGGAGCAGTTGGAATGCGCACACCTTTGGAAGATTCTGTCTATATCACCATCGGTTCAACCCAAGTTCTATTTAGAGAGAAGGCTGGAGCATCAAAGACCGTATCCGGAAGCGTTGGTCGCCTCTCCTAATTGGAGTAGCGACTCTCGCAACGCTCTTCACATCACCTGCAACAGCAATTGATGGCGCAGCTTTAATTAGCAAAGCTGTTCTCATTACCTGTGGTGATGCGATGGGTGCTGGCTTCTACATTGAGAAGAAGGTAGTAGTAACGGCAAAACATGTCGTTGATGGATGCACCAAGGCAACAATCGAAAACAACAACGATCAAACCTCTACCGGCGTAGTCGTCATTAAAGAGACGAAGTTGGATATCGCATTTATCAATGTGGTCGACAACATCGCACCAGTGGTGGAGATAGATACTGGCGCTCACCTCACAGGGGAAGTCATTTCGATTGTGGGAGCTCCGATTGATGGTCTCGTTCTCTCATCCGGAAAGATCAAGAACCACGAACCAACATCAGATGGCTTCCGGTTGACTCTCGATGTTCCAGCAGATCACGGTAACTCCGGCGGGCCAATCTTTTCAGAGCAAGGTCTGATTGGACTTATCGTCGCTAAATCTGAATTTGGAGATATCTATGGATATGACGAAGCGCAGATCAGCGAAGTTCTCGCACTAAAGAACAGCCCTCGCACTCAAGATGTACAGATGATTATGGATGACAATTCAGAACTCGAGAGCTTGCTCTTTAGTTCAATGATTGTCAACGCGTTATTCCTCGTAACCATCATCGTCCTCTTTGCAAAACGTAAGAGATATAACAAGAACCAAGTAGTAATCAACCTATAAAGGAGAATCATGAGCCAGATTGATGTAACTGTAACTGACGCGGGTGGCGCGATGCGCAAATCGGTCACTGTGCCAGATGATGCGCAAGCGGTAAAGATCATCGCTGCTTTGGTGGATCAACTCAAGCTACCAATTACCAGCCCAGATGGCACCCCAATGTCCTATAAGTTCCACCACGTTGAGACCACTCGCCAGATTGGCGACGATGCAACGTTGGTAAGCGTTGGTGTTGTCTCAGGTGACACACTCAGACTTATTCCAGAAATCATCGCAGGCTAATCACACCCATGTCTGATCAGCCGATAGTTATATCTACAGATTCCCGTACTGCTCGACAAGAGTTGATCACGTGGTGGGATCAATCCAAACTCAAGAGCTCCCATGTTCTCGTCGTAGGTGCGGGAGCTTTGGGTAATGAGATTGTAAAGAATCTCGTGCTCGTGGGCGTTGGAAAGATATCTATCGTTGATATGGACATCATTGAACGTTCTAATCTCTCTCGATGCGTCTTCTTCCGAGAGAGCGATGATGGTTCTTACAAATCAGAGGTCTTAGCGAGAGAGGCAAAACGTCTCAATCCAGAGGTGGAGACCATTCACTACACCTGTTCTGTGCAAGAACTTGGTGATGGATTTATGGAGCAATTCGATTTAGTGATTGCAGGGCTCGACAATAGAGAGGCGCGCGTCTGGCTCGGCGGCGCTCTTCGTCGAGTAGGAAAAGTCTGGATTGATGGTGCAATCGAAGGGTTGATGGGCAAGGTGCAGACCTTTGTTCCAGATGGTCCTTGTTATGCATGCACGATGAGTGCAAAAGATTGGGAGCAGTTAGCTCACCGCCGCGCATGTAAGTTGTTGGGAACAGAAGAGATTCTCTCCGGACACACCCCAACCAATGCGACAACTTCATCAATTATCGCTGGTATCCAAACACAAGAGGCAATCAAATATCTTGTGGGTGTTGATCCATCACTACGCGCCCTGGAAAACAAAGTCTGGCGAATGATTGGCGAACAGATGACTACTTTCGCATCGATTGTAGATCTTGATGAATATTGCGTCTATCACTTTGATGAGATGGAGACAAAAGCTTCATTCACTCTGCCAGACCATGCATCTCAACTATGGGAGACGGCCGGCGTTCCAACGAAGGCAACCTTCGCTTTCTATGATGATTTCCTCTATATCAACGGCTGTACTTCTTGTAAGACAGAGCCACAGATAGGTTTTAAGGATCTCCTTAAGAAACAAGGAACCTGTCCCACATGTAAGGAAGAGCTGATTGTTGACCTCTCCTCTCGCATCTCTATCGGGGATAAGGCGGCTCAATGTGCAATTAAGAAGGAGTTCTGGCCAAAGAGCGCTCTCATTGAGGTCCGCCATGAGGATGGATCCATAGATCGTTACCAAGTTGAGAGAGAAAGGGATTAGCAATGGCTGATTTCACTATTGAGTGCTCCGACGAGATGATGGAGAAGATCGAGGCAATCGCCTTCTCTGAGACAAAGATTGAGGTCGGTGGCTTCCTTGTTGGAACCTATGACGAGAATGGCGCAGTTGTCACCGATGTCCTTCCTGCGCGCCATTCGGTCGGAGCATCAACACAGTTGACCTTTACCCATGACACATGGAATGCGCTCTATGAAGATCTCAACAAGATTGGTGGAGCGCTCGTGGGTTGGTTCCACTCTCACCCCAATTTCGGTGTTTTTCTCTCAGAGCACGACAAGTTCATTCAACAGAACTTCTTTGGCGCCAATGGAAATATCACAATCGTCGTTGACCCAATCCGTGGTCGCAGAGGGTGGTTCTACAGTCAAGATAACAAGATCAAGGTTTATCAGAAGGAAGAAGATACAACTAGAGCACGTCTAGGTGTAAGCGCAACTAATTCAGATGAGAATATCGAGGCAATCATGGGAATATCAAATAACGGCGGAGTCACTACCGGAAAAGTCATCCTTATCTCGGCAATCATGTCGTTACTAGGAACCTTCTTAGGCTATGGACTTAGTGTGACAACAAATGCCAACTCTGATGTCGCAAATCAAGTAGCAGTGCTACAAGAGAAAGTCTTCTTCCTAGAGAACCCACAGCTTGCTAACCAACCAACAGTGGTTGCAACAAAGAAAGCACCAGCACCGTCTGCTCCTGCAAAGGCATCAGCGAAGCCAACAGCTGCTGCGACTACAAAGGGCGCTCCTGCAACAGGAAAGAAGGCGACCGCTACTCCAACTAAGACAGCACAGATTCTTGGTGCAGCTCCAAAAGATGGCGGTAAATGCAATCCAACTGTCGATAAGACTCCTGTAGGAGGCCTTAAATGCGAGAAAAACACCACAGGAACTGCCGGCACATGGAAGCCAGTTGTAACTGAGACAAAGCCCGATCCAGCGAAGAACAAAGCAACTACAGATACTTCAACGGTAAAGACTCAATAAGATGGCGAAATTCTGTGCAGAGTGCGGGGCGGAGCTGACCCCAAAAGGAAAGTTCTGCGGTTCTTGTGGTGCTGCAGTTCCTGTTGAGATCAAGAACTGTCCTACCTGTGGTCAAGAGTGGGATGGAACTCCAGTCAACGAGAAGACTCCTGCTGCAAAGAAAACACAAGAGAAACCACCTGCACCTGCGCGAGAAGTTCTCGTGAAGGAAGAACCTGTACGTACTCGCATCGCACATAACACCACCGCCGCTGTTCAGCCGATCTATGGTCCGCTCTATATTGATGGAAAAGATTGTCCAAACTGCGGCACTGCCAATATGGCAAATAAAACCTGTAAGACATGTGAAAGTGAGAACTAGAGATGGGTTTTTCTGAAGGTTTAGAAGACGAATTCCTCCTCACCTGTTTTGTATGTAAAGAGCCATTTGGAATGCTCGCCGCCTTCTGCGGTGGCTGCGGTGCACGTCGAGATCAAGCGATGGGTGTCGAGCGTGCTCGTCCATCACAGCAGATCACACAGAATCAGATTCAAACTGCTCCATTGAGCCAGACCATTACCGAGATGGCAGAGAGCCCATTTGCAGGCGTTGCTGAACCTACTGAAAAGGCGAAGAAGCCGGCTAAGAAGCGTAAGACTTCTATCCGTAGACAGATCTTCTTCTCAAATATTCGTCTACGTATAGAAGTAATCAATCAATGGCAGAGCCGCCATGCTCGCGCACTGAACTCAATTGGAAGCCTCCTCTTTCTCTCAGTGACCTATCTCTTTATCCAGAGCTTTATCGTGGGAACTTCCAATCCAGAGTTAGCTGCAGAGAAGTATGTGAAAGCAGCAGTGGTTCAAGATTCTGAATACTTTGATATCAATGAAGAGCTCGATAGCGATGAGAAGTATCCAATCTTCCCAGTGAAGTATTTGAAGACAGTTGACTCCACTAAGTGGCTCACATCGAGCGATATTCGCGGTCTATCAGGCACAGCAGAGGTATTTGTTACCCCTACCGGCAATAATGTAGATCAACGCAATATCGTCTTGGAGATGAAGGCTACCTACGTCAAAACCTTCGGTATCTTCCGTAAGCCAGTCTGGGCACCAGCTGCACCGACTGCAACAATCAAGATTGAGTATCCAACATCAAATAACACCTTGATCTATATCAATGGATATTTGGCTGGAACAACGAAGAACCCAGCGGTGAAAGAGGGTACCTATTACATCTACCCAGGTGCGCTCGAGATTACTTACTACCAGGATGGAGAAGAGACTGGTTCTGGATTGGATTACTTCATCCAGACTTCAGGCAATTACGAGTGAGATTAGTCGAGCGGAATCTCGATCAGAGCATCTGAGTAAGGCGCTCTATCTCCCACGTTGATGGAGAAGACTCGGCTCTTTCCGAATGGGAATTTAAAGCTGAAGTCGACTGTGCCACCTTTAAAATCATCAGAGGTTGGAATCTTGATCTCGTACTCGCACTTGCCCTGATCATTGAGTTGTCCAGTGCCGATGGGAGCGCTCTCATTGAGATTCTTAGCGGTGGCAAAAGCGGTACTGGTTTTGATGCCTGAATTCGCACCTGATCCATCGCAGACGTTCTTGCTGGAGACGATCAGGAAATCTGCCGAGGTGAGATTGAGTTTGATAGTGATATCGGTATTGGAATCGATATAGAACTCGCCATTGGAATTAAATGGGTTGATAAATGCGACGATTAAGAGCACTATCGAGGAGAAGATCGCAACGAGTCCAAAGACTCCGCTTCTGACCTTTGGCTTGCTCTCTTCTGTGACCTCTGCCGGCTTCGCCTCTTCAGCGGTTTTATTCTCGGCTGAGGATTCCTCTGAAATGGTCAATGAGTGGTCAGACTCTTTTTTCTTGCGCATTTTCTCTCCCCAGCTATGTAATGAAATTGTAAATCGAACTACCCTTATGCGGTGGTCATTTGTGGCCAAAGTTTTAAGGAGTGCAAGGAATGAAATTGAGAAGTGTTGCTCTTGTTATTTTCATGCTCGCAGCAAATACTCTCACCGGGATTAACCAAGCAAACGCTGGACTTATCTTTCAACAAAACTCTGAGGCAAATCCAACGAATCCAACTGGACTGCCCAATGCCTATCGAATCGTCAATATCGAGACTACAGTCGATTCAGATAACACCGACTTATTGCAGGTGAAGGTCAATTTACTTGAAAATCCACGCGCAGATCTCTTTGCAACAGGAACAACGCGACCAATCCTTCGCATTAAAATCTTTAAGAAGTACTCCAGCGGCCAACCAGTAGATGGTGGTTATGGAGATGTCTGGATTGATAGTCCAGCTACCGCATATCAATTTATGGGCGTGCAATCTCCCGCCCCTGTGACTGCAATGCGCGCTGTGGGAGCTTCACAATATGACCCACGCATCTCACTTCCAGAGTGCACAGGAAAGACGTGGTTGGAAACTTTCGGTCAAGAGCCTTGGGTTAAGTTCTCAGTTTCGATGTCATGTATCAAGCTTCCAGATAAATTCTCAGTCTTGGCATTTGTTGATGCAGATCTCAATGCCAGCTATCAAGTCGACTATAAATTTGCTCCAGCAAAGCCAATGGCGGTAGATGTCAGCGCAATTAGCCGACCACGTCCAAAGGATTCTCAGGTTGCATCAATCTCTCGAATCTCAACCTATGACTTACGTACGAAGTCAATCAACGTTTCTGCATCTGCTCAGAGAATCAATCTCTATGGTGATGCCGTTACCTCCAATGCACTTGCTTACAATTCTTTAACGCCTACTATCTGTGCATTCCCTAACTCTTCTCAGAACATCTTAAATTTATTGAGCAAGGGAACATGTACCGTCGAGGCATATGCAGTGGGTGATAACGCTGCGACTGAATCTAACCGAGCACAGACAAGTTTTACCGTTGACCCGATTCCAAAGCAGAGCCAGACACTTTCTTACTACGAGCCGAATTACATTACTGAAGGTGATCGAGATTTCATTCTGGAGATCTCAGCGAGCTCTGGCCTTCCAGTAAGAATCGTCTCGCTTGAACCAGGTATCTGTCTCTTTAAAGATCCAGAGAACAATCCACGCCTTGTGACAGTCGTTGGTCCTGGCACCTGCGTATTTGATGCCGAGCAGAGCGGAAGCGATCTCTATTTTCCAACCTCTGGTCGCGGATACTTTGATATTGAACCTCGCCCAGTTGCACCAACGCCTGAGACGAGCAAAGCGCCAGATCCAGTAAAGACCAAGAAGCCGGTGAGAATCCTTGGCGGTACCGGCTCTGCTGCAGCTGCTTCACAAGAGGTAAAGACTCAGGAGAAGACCGATGCTGTGGCTGAGAAGGCGAAGGTTGTGAAGACGATTAAGTGCAAGAAGGGTAAATCCATTAAGACCGTCCCTGGCAGCAAGTGCCCGGCGGGGTATAAAAAGTACTGATTTGCCCAAAAATAGCCATATGTAGGGCTTACCGCAGCCACCGATAGACTCACCTCCATGACCCAAGGCCTGCCACACCCTGCCGCTCCAGCGCAGGATCAGACCCGTGGCGTCCTAGCGATTCCAGCATTTCGCAAGCTCTGGAACTCAATGGTCTTCTCTTCCATCGGAGATTGGCTCGGCCTCTTGGCAACGACTGCGCTCGCAGCGCAGTTATCTGGTGGCTCATATGCAACCGCAAACTTTGCAATCGCGGGTGTCTTTATCGCTCGTTTATTACCGGCAGTCTTCTTAGGGCCATTGGCTGGTGTGATTGCAGATCGCTTTGATCGCCGCCGATTGATGGTGACGATGGATGTCTTGCGCGGTGCTTTATATATCTCCATCCCAATCGTCCACACATATTTCTGGCTCTATGCCGCCATGATCTTGGTGGAGTGTCTCTCACTCTTCTGGTCACCAGCAAAAGAGGCCTCCGTTCCTAACTTGGTTCCAAAAGAGAAGTTAGAAAATGCCAATCAAGTCTCACTCTTAGCAGCTTATGGAACAGCACCGATTGCCGCAGTTCTCTTCTCACTGCTCACACTCTTTAGCGGTGCGCTCGCTGCCATCAGTCCATTGATCCCAACTGACTCTGTCTATATCTCGCTCTACATCAACGGCTTTAGCTTCCTCTATGCCGCTTGGGTTATCCGCGGACTGAAAGAGATCCCTAAAGGTTCAGCATCATCGAATAAGAGCGATGAGAATATTGGACGTTCACTGATCGATGGATGGAAGGCAGTTGCATCATCGAAGATCATTCGCGGACTTATCGTTGGAATGGTCGGTGCATTCTCTGCCGCAGGTGCAGTAATCGGATTAGCGCGAACATTTGTTGGTGACCTCGGTGGTGGTGATGCTGCCTATGGTGCGCTCTTTGCCTCTGTCTTTACAGGACTTGCTCTCGGTATTGGTTTTGGTCCTAAGATATTTGCACAGTTCTCTCGCCGCCGCTTATTTGGCGCCTCTCTTGCAATTGCAGGCTTCTTCCTGATTCTCCTAGCTCTGATTGCAAACCTCGTTATCTCAATCTTTATCGTGGTAATCCTCGGTGCCTTTAGCGGAATCTGCTGGGTTACCGGCTTCACCATGCTCGGCATGGAGGTCAATAATGAGATCCGCGGCCGCACCTTTGCCTTCGTCCAATCACTGATCCGTATTACTTTGGTGGCAGTTCTAGCGACTGCGCCGATTATCGCTGCAACAATCGGCACCATTAATTACCAGTTCTATAACGTGAAATTGCAATATAACGGCGCTCAGATCACCATCTTGATTGCTGGAGCTATCGGACTTGCTATCGGAATCCTCTCTTATCGCCAGATGAAAGATCGACCACAGGTATCTCTCTGGTCAGATGTGGTTGCAGCTCTCCAAGGTGAACTCGGTGCCATTACTGGACAATCTACCGATGGAATCTTTATCTCCTTTGAAGGTGGCGAAGGCACAGGCAAGTCAACACAATCCAAGTTGCTTGCAGATTGGTTACGCCAAGAAGGTGAAGAAGTTGTTCTCTCCTTCGAACCAGGTGGAACAGATCTCGGTAAAGAACTCCGCAAGATTTTATTGGGACATGAAACCGGTGCAATCAATCCACGTGCAGAGGCTCTCCTCTATGCCGCAGATCGTGCTCACCATGTTGAGGCGGTAATTCGTCCAGCGCTCTCACGTGGTGAAGTTGTCATTAACGATCGCTACATGGATTCATCAATTGCATATCAAGGTGCAGGTCGTATCTTGATTCCATCGGAGGTTGCCCGTATCAACCGTTGGGCGACTGAGACTTTATATCCAACGCTGACAATCTTGATTGATCTTCCAGCTGTGATTGGTCTTGGGCGACTGCAATCTCGAGATCGTTTAGAGGCAGAGCCAGTTGAATTCCATGAACGAGTACGTCAAGAGTTCTTGCAATTGGCGCTGCTCGATCCTGAGCGTTACCTAGTTGTTGATGGCACGATGTCGGTGCAAGAAATTCACGAAGCAATCATTGCTCGCGTTGCAGAGTTGCCACAGTTAAAGCGCAATGCGCAGAGCCCACATACTCGCAGCGTCTTACGCCCCATCATGGCGGCTTCTCACGCAGTGAGCCGAGCAACAAAGAGTGCGACTCAGAGCGCATCTAAGGCTGCCAAGAGCACTGCATCAAAGGCGAAGGCAAAGACTCCAAAACCTAAGTTGAAGCCAAAGAAGAAGTAAATGGCGACGGTCTACGACAACTTGGTAGGACAAGACCATGCCAGTGAGATCCTCCGTGCTGCCGTTGCCGCCTCTCGAAGTGGGGCGCAGACTCCCGGAGCTAATCCACACGGAATGACCCATGCCTGGCTCTTTACCGGTCCACCGGGAAGTGGCCGTTCATCGGCTGCCGTTGCCTTCGCTCAGGCCCTGATCTGCCCTCATCAGGGCTGTAGCGCCTGTAATGAGTGCCAATCTGCCGCTAGCGGCAGCCATCCAGATGTTGAAATCATCCGCACCGAAGGGCTATCGATCAAGGTCGAGGAGATCCGCGAGCTCCTCTCCCGAGTCGCATGGGCGCCATCGATGGGTGGTTGGCGCGTAGTCGTGATGGAAGATGCCGACCGGTTAACTGAGTCAGCTGCCAATGCGATGTTGAAGGCGATTGAAGAGCCAGGCACTCGCACTGTCTGGTTGTTATGCGCACCGACTTTGCATGATGTTCTCCCAACAATTCGTTCTCGTTGTCGCCATATCCAATTACACACACCGAGTGATGCAGCGGTAGCTAATGTGTTAATTAATCGCGATGGCATTACACCTGCGATGGCGCAATTTGCTGCTCGCGTGAGCCAAGGACATATTGGTCGCGCAAAGTATTTAGCGCTCAATGAATCAGCGCGTAGTAATCGCACCACCATCATGCACCTACCGCTTCAACTCAACTCACTCGCTGCTGCATTTAAGGCAGCGCAGACTCTGGTCGATCTTGCAACAACAGCTGCCAATGCAGCAGCTGAGGTAAGAGATGAGAAAGAGATTGCTGCACTGCAAGAGGCATATGGCAAAGGTGCAACAGGTCGCGGCATGGCATCAGGGGCAGCAAAAGCCGTGAAGGAACTTGAGAAGGAACAGAAGTCACGATCTACTCGTATGGTGCGCGATGCCATCGATGGCGCCTTACTTGATATTGCTACTTTCTATCGCGATGTAATGATGGTGCAGGCAGGGGATGCCGGTGCAATCATCAATACCGATATGGTCGATGCCATTAGCGCCTATGCTGCTAAACATCCTCATCACTCAACGATTAATAAGATGAGCGCCATCATGGAGGCTCGCACCAATCTCGCACATAACGCAGCTCCACTCTTAACGTGTGAAGCGTTGATGTGTCGATTGGCTAAGGCATAGATGCGCAATCGCCTTACCTTCATTGCAATCTTTGGTGTGATCGGCGCTCTCGTTCTAGGCCTTCTGGGTTACACATCAACGCAATCAAAGAGCTTTGAGGATTTAAGTGATTACTACCAACAAGAGTTACGTTGGAGTGGCTGCTACGAAAACTTTGATTGCACAACTCTGAAAGTCCCGATCGACTACAACGATATCCAGACCGGAACTTTTGAGATTTCAGTCCTTCGCTATAACGCTCAAGATCCCAAGCGCCGGATCGGCAGCCTCATCGTTAACCCTGGCGGACCCGGCGCATCAGGGGTGGATTACGCCTATAACGCCGAATATATCTTCGATCCAGACCTTACTGACCGCTATGACATCGTCGGCTTTGTCCCCCGCGGAGTCAACCGATCTGAGCCCATCTCCTGCCTAACCGATGCTCAGACTGATGAGAATTACGCATCTGAT
>JACCDL010041871.1_pt1 | contig 16424 bp, 20 predicted proteins | sample 7441931 | NCBI WGS metagenome assembly JACCDL01 (sample SAMN15323437, study PRJNA562643) | freshwater metagenome | isolation source: river surface water | place: USA:Blue River Watershed | collected 2017-08-16 | reverse complement strand
CTTTTCTACATCCTCAAGAATATGTTCCCACTTTCTCAAGTATTCAGGTGACATTTATTATAGGATAGTAGCTTTTGCCTTTGCAGGACGTCCTCGCTTTTTAGCAGTAGGAGCTTGAATAGAAGGTGTTGTTTGTGTTTCCAATGGAATACCTAACATCTCACTAGCTTCTTTTTGCAATCTTGCACTTTCAGCTAACAAACCTTTTGCTTCTGCTTCCATTCTACGTGCTTGTTGTATAAGGTTATTTGCTAATACACTATCACCCAATGCACCATCTTGTGCTTGCAATCCACGAGGTGGTGTTTGTTGTACTGCTTCATTTAATGTAGCATCACCTCGTAGTCTACGTGCAACATCTGCTGGATCTTGTAAACCTCGGCTAGCATCTAGTTCTTTCAAACGTTCGACGGCTTTCTCACCTTGCTCCATTTCATCCAGAATTTTATTTAGTTCACTAAGTTTGATTTTAGTTGACGGATTAGGGGTTACCATAACCAGTTCAGTTTGAACTCGTTTGATTAAACCTTCAGCATGTAGAACTTGTAAAATAATTTTACCATCTTTAGTGTAAGAACGGTTTAATGCATCAGCTAAGTTAGTCGCTGATTGGCCGATTTGACTTTCGATACACGCCATCATCGGATCGTGAATATGTCTGTTTAGTAATTCTGTATATACAACTAAACACATATGTGGTTCATTGGGCACTTCCCTAAAAAGAATAGCAACCTTCTTGTCACCAATTTTACCTACATGTCGTAAAAAACTCATATTAATCTCCTTATGCCTTACGGCTAGAGTTATTTAATATGATTAAATTAGCCTAGAATTATTTTCTGAACCTGACCAACGCAATTCGTACATCATTGCGTCACCTGAATCTTCAAAGTATATGTATGTACGTGATTCAAAGATGAAATTTTCATGCTCACTTAATGTAGAAAGTGAGTATCTACCTGTTAATTTTGAATTTACCCAATTCAATGATTCGTTAGATAACGGGGTTGATGCTTTTTTAAAATGGGGAGGAACGTGAGTTATTTCACGTTCCCCGAACCATAGTTGCGGATTCATTTCACGCATCAGTCATCACTTTTTTTAATGCCGTCTAGCATATATTTTAGAATCCAATAGAAGGCATATATCATGCCCCCTAAAATAACTAGACCTAAAATAATGCCAACTATTTCGCCGAAGATTTCTAGCATTAGTGCTCCTTACTCATCGTAGAGTGCGAATTGTCCGAAGGGAGGATGCGGGTCTTTATCTCCATGAATAATCCACGTAGTATCGCAATAGTCGGGGTCACCCCAAGAACCGCAAGGATAACCATCAGTAAATACAATAAGTCGCTTAGGTACATTGCCTACACCTTTCAAATAATCAAAGATAACATCAAAGTCAGTACCGCCACCGCCTTGAGGTTCATATGTATCTATCGTATCCATGTTCTCACTTGTAAAATCTTGTGGATTGTAAGTGTCTGTGTCAAAACAGAATACATGAACCTTATAGCCATCGAACGCATCCATCATGCCTGCAATTTCACCCAAGAACGCTTGCGCTTGTTTGTCACTAATAGATCCTGACATGTCAATAGCAACTACAACGTCAATTTCTTCACCCGGTGTCATGCCTGGCATAACTGCATCCATGTGCCAGCCCCGACGACTTGGACGCATCCAAGAATAGTCAGTACGAATAGCACTGGTCAAGTTAGTCTGAATCAATTCACGCCAGGGCATTACTGGATCAGTTACTTGACGCACAAGACGTTCAACACCTGCGGGCAATGTACCTGCTTCGGCACTTTGTGCGGCATTGATAATCGCTTGTTTCATCTCCTGACGAATACGATCCTTTTCTTCCTGTGTGAGTTTAGGCTTCTTAGGGCGACCGTCATCACTATCTTGGTCATCACCTTCACCATCCATATGCTCATCTAATAATTGGTCGATCAAATCGTCCATGCTAATCTTTTGAGCATTTTTCATCAAGTCATCATAAACTTCCTCAGCAGGCTTACCGTCATACTTTTGTTCATACAAGCAAGGAACTGTAGTGATAAACTGACCAACTTTGTGTCGCTTCAAGTCAGCGTTAACACAATAGTCATCGGCGATGTTCCAGATTTGAGGATCACGATGATTACGGCGACCCATATGGTCATAGACAACGTGAAGAACTTCGTGAGCCACTAAGAATTCAACTTCTTTAGGCTTCAACATCATAATGAAGCGGCTGTTGTAATAGAATGTTTGACCGTCAGTAGCGGCAGTACCACACCATTCATCAGCATTGACAAGTTTCAAACGTGTAGCAAGATTGCCGAAGAATGAATGACGCAACAATAGACCGATACGTGCCGAAACAAGTCGCTCACGTGCATCGTGGTCTACTTTATTATCTGTGGGACCAATCAAATTATCGAACTTTTTGTTACGATTCTTTTTCTTAGCCTTGTCAATTACTTCGCTCATTGCTTATACCTCTAACTGTTAATATGACTATATTATAGCACACTTTGTATTAAAGTGCAAGTCCACGAAAACCTTTATCGTATGCAATCATTGCATAGGGCAATGCCGCATCAATACGATAGAATTGGATTCCTGCATCCTTACTCATTCCTTTTGCACGGACACGTTGTCCAATTGCATAAAAGTATTTGTTGCCTGCGTATCTTACTCGTTTCATGTTATATCCTTAGAAAAAAATGGGGTGAGAACCTTTCAATCCTCACCCCCAAGAGTGTCTTGCGACACTAGGGAGTCAACTCGCTGTTGACAAATCAAGAACCTGCTTCAACAATATACTTGCCGTATTTCTTGTGGAACTCGTCAAAGTTCTTCAACTGTGTTGGCTCGATTGGCAATTTGTATGTTTTCAACGCAATCTTAGCACCCATAACGACCAACTCAGTTTCAAAGTTGTCCATCATGTATTGAATGAAGTTGTAAGCCATTTCATGGAACTGTTTATTGTCCACTTTCTTGTTATCAATAGAATCTTTCAATTCATAGCACATAGAAATGGTCAGTGAATACATAGCAGAGATTTCCTTGACTGACAAAGTTTTTACTTTACCAGAGAGAATATCTGCTGGTTCGGGCATCTTGCCTGCAACTTTTCGGTGAGCCATAAACTTCACTGCAAGACCATCACCAACTGCACCTGCGACCAAGTTGAACAATGAATCACTGTCAATATTGTCCTCGTCATTCAACAAGTCACTAACGAAACACCATGAGCGAGGTGTAGCGAATGCACGGCTTGAAGATTTAGCATCAAAGTCGTACATATCTTGTTTTGCGAAAGACAAGTAACCAACCACGTCTTTGTGAATGCCTTCGTTAACAGCCCACAACTGCCATGCACCGAAGTCAGGACGCATTTCTAAGTGAACGAAACGATTAGCAAGGGGCATTGGCATACGATAAGTAACACCTTTGTCACTATCACGGTTACCTGCCGCAACGATAACAACGTTATCTGGGAGTTTGTACTTACCTACACGACGGTTCAAGATAAGTTGATAACCAGCTGCCTGTACTGCTGGAGGTGCTGAGTTCATTTCATCGAGGAATAGAACCACAGTCTTAAATTGTTTTGCGAATTGTTCGCTTGGCAAGTCAACAGGCTCAGCCCAATCCATCTTGTTGTTGTCTTTGTTGAAGAATGGAATACCACGAATGTCAGTAGGTTCCATCTGTGCCATACGCAAGTCAATCATAGCATCTTCGCTACCTGACAATTCTACTGCCAATTGCTTGACAACATCAGACTTACCGATACCGGGAGGGCCCCACAAGAAAACGGGGCGTTTTGCTTTCATAGCCTGCTTGAGAGAACGAGAGGCTTGAATGGCTGTGATTGTGTGATTATCACTAACTGCGCTTGCACTAGATTTTGACATTGTGTTAACTCCTGTGAATGTCGTTGTTGAAATAAAGAAACTGTATTATATGTGAAAACTGATTTATCGTCAAGCCTTTTTCTTACCCAATTTCTCGACATGGGCAGTAAGGGCACCAACCAAGAGACTTTCACGGCTCATGGCTTCAATTTCCCAAGGACGTTTGTGGTATTCGAGGTTTACTCGTTTACCCAACCAGTAGTGATAAACACCCTTACCGTATTTCATAGGTTCACTACGATAGTGACCACGCACCATTTGCTTGACATGCACCATTTCATGGGCAAGTGTGTACAAAAGTTTACTAAAACCGAGGCGACTATACAGGGCGATTGTGATTTCACGCTCACCTGTACGGGCACAAAGTCCATTGTTTCCGTCATCCTTTAATGTAGGATCCGTAACAATGAATACTTTGTAGTTACTTTTGTGGATATTGAGTTCTTTCGCAAAGAATTTAGCCATTGACAACATCAATTCTTTGCGGGCTTTTCCGTATGTGAGAATTTCTATTTCCATGCTGTAAGTATACTATATTTCGGATTTATTGTCAAGTCCAAAAAGCTAAATACAAAGTACTAAGGAATAAAATAATGGCATGGCCAACTAACCCAATCAACGGACAACAAGTTACTATAAATGGAATAACATATCAATTCAATTCCAGTGATTCTGTATGGAATCGTGTTGGTCAAGAATCTATTACTATATCAAATGAATCGTTCACTACAGCTGGTCTATATGTCACTGGGTTGACAGAGTTGCAACAATCATCAGAAATAATAAACACAAAAACCGGAGCAACCGGTACAGTTACACATGATATTTCTACTGGTTCGACATTTTATCATTCCTCAATAGCAGCCAATTTTACAGCAAACTTTACGAATGTACCTACAACTAATAACAGGGGCACTGCTGTTGTTTTGATACTAGTACAAGGTGCTACTGCAAGATATCCTAGTTCTGTACAAATAGAAGGTACATCACAAACAATCAAATGGGTTGGTGCGATAACCCCGATACCTACTGCAAATAGAGTAGAGTTTGTTACTTTCGTTTTGATTCGTGTAGGTAGTGCTTGGACAGTTGTTGGTCAATTAACATCTTATGGTTAAAAATGAGAATAGCGTCATTAAGTAATTTTTCACAGCTAGGATTAAAAGTTATGTCCTATGCTATTTCACCTAGTTCTAGTGCTATTAACGAAGGTAGCACAGTAACATTTACTCTCACTACCTTTGGAGTAGAGACAGGAACTACATTATATTGGACGACTACAGGAACTGTGAACTCAGCAGATTTTAGTGACAATACAACTTCAGGTAGTGTAATAACTTCAGGTGACACTACTACTTTTACTAGAACTGTTGCACAAGATGCTCTCATCGAAGGTGATGAGACATTTCAAATTCAAATTAGAATAAATTCAACTTCAGGTGAAGTAGTTACAACCAGTGATGTGGTTACTATAAGTGACAGACAATATACAGTCGTACCGTCATCCAGCACGGTGAATGAAGGTACATCATTATCATTCAGTGTTTCAACAGTTAACGTTTCAAACGGAACTCTATACTGGTCTATAAATCATATCACAACACAAAATGCAGACTTTTCTGCGGTATCTGGATCTTTTAGTCTAACCAGTAGTGCAGGTACTTTTAGTATTACTACAACAGCCGATTTAAGTACAGAAGGTGGTGAGACATTTACAGTTTCAGTTAGAATCGGATCTACCTCCGGTACAATTGTAGCCAATAGTTCAACTGTTACTATTACAGATACATCAACAACTCCATTAAGTCAAGCACTATACACAACTTCAGGTACATATACTTGGACTGCACCTGCGGGGGTTAGTTCAGTCTCAGTAATATGTGTCGGTGGCGGAGGAGGAGGTGGTAGTAATAACGGAGGTGGTGGCGGAGGTGGCGCATTGGCGTACGGTAACGATATCACAGTAGTCCCTGGGACCAACTATACAGTTGTAGTAGGTGCAGGTGGGGGTGCTGGAACAATCGGTGTTACCGGTGGACAAAGTTATTTTTCATCGGCTACGTTTTTGAAGGCCGGTGGTGGCAGCGGGGGCAGCAACGGAAACGGCAATGGTGCAGGTGGCGGTGGAGGAGCCGGTGGATATTCTGGTCAGGGTGGATATGCAGGTAACTCACAATCAGCTACCAAATATTCACCCGGTATATACGGAACGGCATCAGGTACTGCAATGACTGCTGGATTTTCGGGTGGTTACGGTGGTTATGGTGGTAATACTATCACATCATTTTCTGCGGCTGCAATTAGTTCGTCCGGCGGTGCAGGTGGAGGTGGCCGAGGTACTAACGGTGGCTCAGGTCAAGATGGCGGTGGTGTAGGTTTACTGGGTGAAGGTGCTTCAGGTGCTAACCCAATCGCATCAACGGGAAGTGGAAACCCTAATCCGTTTGTTCTCAATGGCGGAAGCGGTGGCAATGATGGTTCGACAAGCACAGTTAGTGGCTTATATGGTGGCGGTGGAGGGGGAGGCAGTGCAGGTGCAGATGGTGCTGTGCGTATTATATGGCCCGGAAATGAAAGACAATTTCCTAGTACACGGGTAAATGACGAACCAAGTCCAGATGGTGCATTTACGTTTACTTCTGTACCTACCACAATGGCATATAATACATCTAGCAACTTTGTACTAACAGTTAGTGGTTCTCCTCAACTTAAATTATATTGGACCATAAAACACGGTACATCATCTAGTGATGATTTTACTGCTACAAGTGGTTCTTTTACTAAATTAGCAACTAATACTATTTCCTTAACAACAACATTAACTAATAGGTTAAATGATAGAACATTTCAATTAGAAATTAGAGTAGGATCAACCAGTGGTACAGTTGTAGCTACTAGTAGTACCGTAACAATATTAACTACCGGACAACAAGTTTTCACTACAATAGGAACAACTACATTTACTGTCCCCGATAATGTCACTAGTTTATCCGTAGTATGTGTTGGAGGTGTAGGTGGTGGTGGAAAAGATTATGCAGGTGGCGGTGGTGGTGGTTTAGGATATATAAACAATTATTCAGTATCACCTGGTCAAACATTTACTGTAGTTGTCGGTGACTATGGACGTTCCCCGTTACAAGGGTCAACTAACGGTGGAGATAGTTACTTTAACTCAACTACAACTGTTAAAGGTGGTGGTGGTGATTGGGGCTATAGAACTTCCCCGTTACCCTTAGGTGGAACATATACCGGTAACGGCGGTGGCAATGGTGGACAACCAGGCATAGGTGGAGGTGGTACTTCTAGCGGTCCAGGTGGAAATTACTGGGGTTCTGGTGGCGGTGCTGGAGGTTATGCAGGTAGAGGCGGTAACGGTGGCGGTGGTGCACCTATATCTGGTTCAGGTGGCGGCGGAGGTGGACGTCCTGGCGTAAACGTAGCTGCTTATGGTGGTGCAGGTGGTGGAGTTGGTATTTACGGTAAAGGTGCTGACGGTGATACTAGTATATACGCTACTTACTCAGGTGGCGGTGGATCGGGTGGACAACCTTCTACAGCAACAGAATACGGTTACGGTCCATATAATTACGGTGCAGGTGGCTGCGGTGCCAGTCAAAGTACAGTTTACGGTAGAGGTGGCCAAGGTGCTGTTAGAGTCATTTGGCCAGGTACATTACGACAATTCCCATCTACTAATGCAGGTGACTTCTAAGAATAAATATAAAATAAGGCAAGATTTATGGCATTTACAAGATTAGAACCAACAGGAGTTAACACATCCGCAACGTTTACATTTGCGAATGCCAACGTAACTACGAATTTGAATGTAGGTGGTGTTAGCAATTTAGGTCCTGTAGGTAACATTATTATTACAGGTGGTACATCAGGATACGTACTCAGTACCGACGGATCCGGTACATTATCCTGGGTAGCCCAATCAGGTGGAGGTGGAACTAATTATTCTAATTCCAACGTTGCAGCATACTTACCAACTTTTACAGGCAATATATCTGCTAATTATTTTATTGGCAATGGTTCTACTCTAACAAATATTACAGGTGCAAACGTTTCAGGCCAAGTATCATTTGCCGCAACTGCTAATAGTGTTGCAGGTGGGAACGTCAGTGGACAAGTAGGTAATGCATTAATCGCAGGTACTGTTTATACGAACGCACAACCAAATATCACATCAGTTGGAACATTAGCAAGTTTAAATGTAACTGCAAATGTAAGTTCTGGTAATATATTAACTAACAACTTATTATACGCAAACGGATCTCCTTGGGTATTTAATAATTACTCAAATACTAACGTAGCAGCCTATCTACCGACTTATGCTGGTAATATAGGTGCAGATACTATCACAGCTACTGGTAATATTAAAGGTATATATCTTCAAAGTACAAATTCATCAGGTGACGAAGGTGGTGAAATGCTATTAGCGAAGCCACAAACCAATTCAACTATTGCTGGAACAGGTATCACTATTGATATTTACCAGAATAGATTAAGATTCTTTGAACAAGGTGGTAGTGCCCGAGGTGCGTTCATTGACATAACAGCAGCATCAGCAGGTGTTGGCTCAAATTTACTTGCAGGTGGTGGTAGTACTACTAATCCTGCAGGATCTGATACACAAATACAATTCAATAACTTAGGTAGTTTTGGAGCTGATGCTAACTTTACGTATAATTCTAGTACTGATACATTAGGGGTAAAGAATGTAACTATGGAATCTACTGGTGCACTTAGTGGTGGTAATTCTATTAGTGCTACATATGTTATTGGTAACGGTTCTCTACTTACTAGTATCACCGGTGGCAATGTAACCGGACAAGTAGCTAATGCACTTGTAGCAGGTACTGTCTATACTGCTGCTCAACCAAGCATTACATCAGTCGGTACATTAACAAGTTTATCTGTTACTGGTAATATCAGTACAGCAGGCAATGTCATTGGTGGAAATGCAGTAGTTGCTAATTATTTTGTAGGAAATGGATCTACCTTATCTAGTATCTCAGGTAGTAATGTTACAGGTCAAGTAAGTAATGCATTAGTAGCCGGTACAGTTTATACAAATGCTCAACCAAATATCACTAGCACAGGTACACTATCTAGTGTATCAATATCAGGTCTTACTACTGCAACTGGTGGATTAAAAACTGGAAATATACAAGATACAGGTGGAACAAATACAATTAGTGTCAGCTCTACGACAGTCGGTGTTATTGGTAACCTGACAGTAGGTACAGGTGGCACCGGTAACCTAACTGCAACTTACATTATTGGAAATGGATCCTCCCTAACAAGCATTACCGGTGGCAATGTCACTGGTCAAGTAAGTAATGCATTGGTTGCAGGTACTGTGTATACAAATGCCCAACCTAACATCACATCTGTTGGTATACTAAGTGCATTGAGTGTTAGCGGTAACATAAGTACAGGTAATCTATTAACTGATAACTTGTTATATGCTAACGGTGTAGCATGGAGTTTTGGTGGTTCTTCTTATTCAAATGCAAATGTAGCCGCATATCTACCAACATACACAGGAAATGTCAGTGCAAATTATTTCATCGGTAATGCATTATCAGTTGGATCAGGTAGTGGTGGTACCATATCAGGTGCTAACTCTATCACATCAAATTATATATCAGTTTCAACTAGTTTAAGTCTTACTGGAACTTCTACATTTGCGTTATCATCGGACAGAACTACATACGTTTCATCAAGTACTAGCGGTACGTACACAGCCGATACCAGTGCTGCCGGTCCCGTTTGGTACTTCACGACTATTGCAGGTGCTACTACATTGAATTTTACAAACTTGCCCACAACTGATGGATATACCTCAGTACTAGTTGCAATGTTTGCTAGTACTACAACTGTCCCAGCTGTACAAATCGCCGGGTCAGCACAAACTATTAAATGGATTAGCGGTGCTGCACCAACCGGAAACGCAAGTGGAATAAACATATACACTTTCTCCTGTGTACGTGTAAACTCTGCTTGGACAGCAGTTTTAGGAAGCTATAGTTACTACGCATAATAAATAGTATCATGCCAAGATTTTCATCAGTACAAGCTGCAACATTCTGGAATTCGTCTTCTGCGGACGGAGATATAGAACCCGAGTACGACAACCAAACTATGGTGTTTGTTCAGTCTACTACTCCAACTGGTTGGATAAGAGATAATACATATAATGAGCATACTATTAGAGTTGTAACTGGTGCATCTGTATCATCCGGAGGAAGTTTAAATTTTTCATCTGCCATGACTTCTTCATATACAGTTCCGTATACTGCAACATTCCCATTTATAACTAATTCAACATCAATTACTGAAGCACAAACCGCAGCACACACACATACTGCTACTAATAATTGGAGACCCACTGCATCATCGTCAACTGCGTTTGCTGCAGGAGGTACAGGTCCCGTAGGGGCTTGGTTGGCTACTACTACTCCTACAGGTGCTCTTAGTTATTATTCTGGAAATTCTACACCATCACCACACTATCACAGTACAAGTTTTACTGCGCCGGCAGTGACAACAGTAAATATGGCATTGAAATATGTAAATGTGATACAAGCTACCAAATCACCGAGTTAATTAATGGCTACACAATCAATACCTTCAGGATCAATAACAGTGTTTAGGACAGCAACTGCTCCTACAAATTGGACAAAACTAACCAATCTCAATGATTATTGTATCAGAATTATCACTAGTGGCACTGTGTCTACTGGTGGTACTACTGCGTTTTCGTCTGTGTTTAGTTCTAGTAGACCTATCACAGGTACAATAAATCCGGTAGCTCCATATACTGTAGGTGGTTATGCTCTATCAACCGCAGAAATATCCTCACATTCACATGTCACTGGACAAATCACTGGTTCTACTTCAGGTCCTAGTATCTTAAATTTCTGGAGCCCTTATAGACCCGGAGGAACTACACCTAGTAGAAATATTATTTCTGCGCCAGCTGCACTTACATATCCTACGTTTTCAGTTAGTTCCACTTCACAAACTTCAGCTCCTTCTGGTGGCGGAAGTCCGCATACACATGCGGCCTCCCCTTTAACTCCGACGGCTGCTGTACCATTTTCAGGAACATTTGATTTTGCAGTCAAATATGTAGATATGGTGAGGTGTCAAAGGAGTTAATTATGGGCACATCAACTTTCCCTACCGGAACAAAAACAATATTTAACAATAGCACAGCGCCGACTGGATGGACAATAGATACGACCGCAGCTTTTGATAATGCAACTATTCGTGTAGTTAGTACAGGTGGAGGTAGCACAGGTGGGACACAAGCATTTTCAACTACTATGGTTAGCACACCTGTCGCAACATATGGACCCGTCACAGTATCAAATCCTGGATTGGGTACAGGAGCCAACATAGGAGCGGTGCAAAGTTCTCACACGCATAATATAAACCCATTAAACAATCTTAGTACATATCCTCCATATTTAGAGAGAACAGCAACAACTATGCCTCTTAGTCAACCGACACCAGTACCACAAGCTAGGATGCTTGCCCCTGGTCCAGGTAGCCCGGCAAACCCATGGGCACCGTTAGCAGTTAATAGTTCAACTAGTGCAGGTGGCGGGAATCCACATGAACACCCACTAACCTTTAACCCGACAACTACAATCGCATCTGGGACTATCAACTTTGCAGTCAACTACGTTGACTTTATAATAGCTTCCATTAATTAATTTCAACGCTACTTCATTTCATAAATATTTGCACGGAGAATATCTATGGAATTGAAAAGAAAAAATCTTTGCCCACTTTTGAAGAAGGAGTGCATAGGTTTAGACTGTGCATGGTTCGTCAAAGTTGAAGGGTACGACATTAATACCGGTAAACGTTTGGACGAATGGAACTGTACTGTAGCACTATTACCTATGTTACATATTGAGAACTCTGGTATGCAACGCCAGACAAGTGCAGCCGTTGAAAGTTTCAGAAATGAAATGGTTAAGTCAACGGAAATTTCACAAAAATTATTCATTGCAGCAGCTACTGGATCCACTGAATATCTAACTGCTACTGCACATAATATGATGTTAGAAGATAAGAAGGAAGATGAAAATGGTAACAGTGACAACAAGGGATGAAATCATAGAAACTAATCGAGTTACGGTTCTAGTTCCAGATGGTGCGGTGTATCTTGACCAAGCGGTGACATTAGGACTTGATTTGTCAAACTGCGGGATCCCCGAAGATGTGAGATGTATGCATTGGATCGATGGTGCTGGTGAAATACAATATGTAGATACTAGACCTAATTTAGATATTACAGAAATACCCCAATGGGCATTAAATTGCGTACAATTATGGTTTAGAGAAATACATGAATAATCAGTTATTAGACAATAATTACATTTATATTCCAAATTTCATTGACTCTACTAGAGCCAAAGAGTTAGCAAGAGAATTCATACAGTTCTCAAAAGATAATATGTTAATAGGTGATGACCAGGCTCCGAATAGTAGTGTATGCTATAACTACCACAAGTTCTTAGAACTACTATGTGAAAAGACCCCAGAAGTCAGTAAATTTTTAGGTGAACCTGTATTGCCTACATACTCTTATGCTAGAGTATATAACAAAGATTCTGTACTAGAAAGACACCGTGACCGAGAAGCATGTGAGATTAGCGTAACATTACACCTTTCTAGTGATAAAGAATGGCCAATTTATATCCAAGCACCTGATGGAAGAGAACTTGAATTGAATTTAGCATCAGGTGAAGGCATGATGTATTTAGGTTGTGTAGCAGACCACTGGAGAAACAAGTTTGAAGGTGAGGAGTATGTTCAAGTTTTCTTACATTATGTAAGAAGCAGGGGAGAGAACGCTTGGGCAGTCTTTGATAAAGAAAGAAAAAGACCTAGTGATTTCGTTTCTATCGAATCAAAGGAAAACAAAGATATACCCACAAGAGAACCTACTAAAACAGTTTATAAAAAGAATATTGAAGATTACATTGTAGAGTTTGATAACATACTTACATCAGAAGAATGTGATTTAATTCTTACAGAATATAGAAATTGTTCTTCTTGGGGACCTACATATGTAGGTGGGGGAGTAGTAGATAGAAAAATCAGAAATGTTGATACGATCCTAATGTCCGACCCAAATATTATTGCACAAAACCCTGAAGTAAGAAAAAAGATTGATGAAATTATTTTCAAAGGTGCTGCTCTTGCTATTCAAAAATATAATGAACTGTTTCCTGAAGCTAGAATTGAAGAAGATTCAGGGTATGAATTATTAAGATACGAGCCCGGACAATTTTATACACAACATACTGACAGCTTTAAAGCGAGACCACGTGCAGTTAGTTGTAGTTTTGCGTTAAATGACAATTTCGAAGGTGGTGGGTTTGCTTTTTTTGATAAAGAGTTTGTATATAGGTTGAGAAAAGGTTCAGTGCTAATGTTTCCTAGCAACTTTATGTATCCACATGAAGTCATACCAGTAACTGAAGGTGTCCGTTACTCTATTATTACTTGGTTCGTGTAATGGATATATTAATAGTTTTACAAACTCATAGTAAAGGTGATAACCAACATTACCTTAATATGAATACAAATGTTAGATATTGCAACGCACCCAAAAGTGAAATAATGCGCCGTTGTACACGCAGTTTAGTTGAATCCATAAACTACGCAAAAGAATTATTCATAGATAGTAATTTTGAGTTAGTAGTTTATGACGACCACAGTGATGAATCTGCCATTACTGAACTTAAAAATAATTTAAATATTGCGACATTCAAAACTCAATTAATTTCATTAGACACATATGGAATCATGCCAAGTATCTTAAAATGCTACGAGCATGGTAGAGATTATGGTAAAGAAATTGTGTACTTTGCTCAGGATGATTATCTATATGATACATCTGCGATTTACTCTATGATAATGACCATGTTAGATACTAGTAATAAGTTAAATAACTATACTTGCATCTACCCATATGATGATCCGTACAAATATATACCGGAGAATACAGCGGTTCAAAGTCATATCATTCAATGTCAAAAAAGACATTGGAGAACGCAAGTGATGACTGCTAGTTGTTTTATGACACATCACAAAATCATCAAAGATAACTGGGACTTGTTTGAAGCAATGGGTAAACATGCAGTAACAAGTGACATGGAAGACAAAACAATCAATCAACTGTTTAGGTCACGAGGATATTATTTGTTCACACCTATACCCAGTCTTGCACTTCACATGCAATATGACACTGAAAAAGATCCATTCATGGATTGGCGTGAATGGTGGGACAGATATGATAGAGATAAGACATTAACACCGACTACTGACAAGACGGTACTAAACGTTGGATTCGGTGGTAGTAGTATTCCCGATCAAATGTACACCGAAGACTTAACCGAATATCGTGAGATTTCATTAGATATTGACAAGATGCATAATCCTGACATTCTTGCTGACATTTATAATATCAGTCACATACCTGATAAATTTGTTGATGTTGCTTACTCAAGTCACATGATTGAGCACATACACTATTTCAAAGTGCCTTCTGTAATAAAAGAACTATTACGTGTAGTTAAGGATGATGGGTTTGTTAGATTCATCACACCTAATATGAAAACCGTTGCTATCAGACTAGCAAGCGGTAAGATATTAGATACAGTATATGATAGCCCAGGTGGACCAGTTAGTGCTATGGATATGTTATATGGTTCACGTTACCATACACATCGTCACAGCAGTGATTATATGGTTCACAAGTGTGGATTCACTAAAGAAGTGTTTGAAGATTTAGCTGAAAAGCATAACTTCAAAATGACTATCAAAGAAGTGGGTTATGATTTAATCGTAGATATTAGGCGACCAGCGTAGCAATTAATATCAATTTTTCTAAGTGGTCGATTGCTTTGTTAACAGCATCGACCTTTTCTTTTGTATATTGAGGTTTGTTAATACGCCTGGCTTCGACTTCTGCCTTACTTAAATCAACAATCATATGATCTATATTGTTGATAACTTTACGTAAGTCTTGATTGTAGGGTAGCTTGTTGAGTTGTCTGGTCAACTCGCCCCCTACTTCACCCCAGTCTAAACTAGTTTCTATTTTCATGCAAAGATTTCTAAAGCTGTGCCACATTCACTACAGAATTTAGCATTCGCTTTATTTAGTTTGCCACATGTGACACACTTAGGTTTCATCTTTACATTCACTGGTTGTAGAACTGGTCTGTTATCAGGAGTTTCCCCTAATAACTTCAATACGATTGAATGCTTTTGAGATTCTAACACACCGATCGTAGTTGTAGTAAATGACTGTGTAGATTTACTACCTGGCACAGTAATGCCAACATCGTTCAATGATTGTGCTGATATGTTCATTGAGTTAAGACTTACATTTGTTGCACTGTAAGTAGCACCCATTGGTGAAGCCCAATCACCGGTAGTAGTACCGTAGTGACTATCATAAGTTTGACCACGCAAGATATTACTGTTGAAGAACGGTTGATATTTTGTTTCGTATAGTTCAAACTGATATTCAATGCGAACTAGACCATCTTCTAGTTTGATGCCACGATGTTTCTCTACACTGCCGGTTCGTTCAATAAACTTGAAACGATTGCCTTCAGTAAGATTGCCATTCTTAATAGAACGTTCTAAGTCAACTTCTTGCCCTGCGTTAAGAACAAGACCACCGGGCGTCATATCTTCACCGTCAATAAAGATGTTGACTAATGCTCGTTTTGTGTTGAGGTTTTTGAGTAAGAAGCTATATTCGCTACCGAAGGGAATATAAACCGTATCCTTGAATTCACGAAGGATTTTGCCATTAGCTTTTAGACTCGCCACGAGTTTGTTATGGTACATCATATTTTCCTTTTACTGCTCACAGACTAAGAGCATATTGGTTAAAGTCTGTAGGTTTGCTAGACCACCTAGCAATGTATTTATGATATCAGATTATGTATTAGAAAGAAAGTTATTTGGTCAAGAAAAGTCCCAGCGGGTACCTTTTACTTTGACACCTACATAAGTTCCAAGTACCCCACCTATTACTGCAGGAACCAATATCCAAACATCTCGTGTATATCCTACTACTATCAACGCACCGAAAAGATAAAGCACGCCTGCCCAAATACTAGCCATTACAGCACGATTTTTCTCAATAGCTGATAGATAATATGTATAAAACATATCAGTAAAAAACATAGCCAGAAAGGCTGCAATATATTCCCAAATCACTTTTGTTCTTTCTGTACTACTTCTTTTTTGATAGGTTCAGGAAAGTAAGGTTCGATTATATAGTGATTTGAACCCCACCAGCCCAGTGCTGATAAAGCACCTATAAGAATGTATTCTAACGCAATCATTATTTCTCCATAAGTTTATTAACGAAATCTAACAACAATGTATGATGATACCCATTATGATAATGTGGGTTCATATATTTAGGACTATCATACCAAAACTTTTCACT
>JACCDL010651058.1_pt1 | contig 16432 bp, 12 predicted proteins | sample 7441931 | NCBI WGS metagenome assembly JACCDL01 (sample SAMN15323437, study PRJNA562643) | freshwater metagenome | isolation source: river surface water | place: USA:Blue River Watershed | collected 2017-08-16 | reverse complement strand
TTTTCCTTTAGTACATATCGATACGGGTCATAATTTTGAAGAGGTGATTCAATTCCGTGATCATCGCGTAGCTGAGCTTGGCGAACGACTGATTGTTGGCTCTGTTGAAGATTCGATTAAACGTGGCTCAGTTCGCTTGCGTAATCCACAAACAGATTCGCGTAATGCCGCTCAAGCGGTGACATTGCTTGAAACGATAGCGCAGCATAAGTTTGATGCCTGCATTGGTGGCGCTCGTCGTGATGAAGAAAAAGCACGCGCCAAAGAGCGTATCTTTTCTTTCCGCGATGACTTTGGTCAGTGGAATCCGAAAGCGCAACGTCCTGAACTATGGGATTTGTATAACACCCGCGTTCATGCCGGTGAAAACATGCGGGTATTCCCTATTTCAAATTGGACTGAGCTCGATGTATGGCAGTACATCGCTCGCGAAAAGCTTGAGCTACCCACTATTTATTATGCGCATGAACGCGAGGTCATTCCTCGTAATGGTTTATTGGTACCGCTGACTCCACTCACGCCAGCACACGAAGGTGAAAAAGTCGAAAAACGTATTGTGCGTTTTCGTACCGTTGGTGATATTTCATGTACCTGCCCAGTCGCTTCCACGGCATCAACTGTGAATGACATTATTGCTGAGACAGCGGTCACCCAAATTACCGAACGCGGTGCTACGCGTATGGATGATCAAACCTCAGAAGCTTCGATGGAAAAGCGTAAAAAAGAAGGATATTTCTAATGAATACTGTTGTGGATAAAAACAGTCTGCACACTGATGCGCTCTCTCATGAGCGTGGCATGCTGCGATTCATCACCGCTGGCTCGGTAGATGATGGAAAAAGTACGCTGATCGGCAGACTACTCTTCGATAGCAAAGGTATCTTTGCTGATCAACTCGATGCGATTTCACGCGCACGTCACAAGCGTACTGTCGGTGATATGGTTGATTTGTCGCTGCTGACGGATGGTCTTGAAGCCGAACGTGAACAAGGCATTACCATCGATGTTGCGTATCGCTACTTCGCTACACCTAAACGCAAATTCATCATCGCCGATGCACCCGGTCATGAACAGTACACTCGCAATATGGTGACGGGTGCTTCGACCGCTGATGCTGTAATCATTTTGATTGATGTATCAAAGGTGACTATCTCAGCTGACGGCCAAGCTGAGCTACTGATACAAACAAAACGTCATTCCACCATTGCCAAGCTGCTGCAAATTCAGCATGTGATTGTGGCGGTTAACAAAATGGATTTGATTAACTATGATCAAACCATTTACAACCAGATCGTAGCGTCGTATCAAAAATTTGCAGCGCAATTAGGCTTAAAAGGTATTCATCCTATTCCACTCTCAGCACTAGCTGGCGATAACGTCGTTACGCACAGTGACAAATTGAGTTGGTACCAAGGGCCGACGCTTATTGAATTACTTGAATCATTGTCTGTTTATGATGATGAGCACAAAGCCGCCTTCCGCTTTCCAGTGCAACTGGTGGCGCGCCACAACGGCCATGAAGCGAATGACTTCCGTGGTTACATGGGTCGCGTAGAAGCGGGTACGGTGCACAAAGGCGATGTGCTGACTGTCCAACCTTCGGGGCAACGTGCGACGGTTAAAGACATTTTGACACTGGATGGCTCGCTCGATAGCGCCTCTGCCGGAAAATCTATCACTTTGCTACTTGAAGAGTATCTGGATATTTCGCGCGGTGACATGCTGGCATCTGCTGAAGCACCGGCTAGCCTACTGAAAAATTTTAGTGCTGATGTATGTTGGCTATCGGAAGAACCCTTAGATCTGGGTAGAAAATACTGGCTCAAGCACACCACGCGTCAAGTGGCTGCTAAAGTCACTGGCATAGACTCGCTGCTAAACATCAATACGCAACAAGCGGAAGCTGGCACCGAGCTCAAGCTGAATGGCATTGCACGCATTCAGTTGACGGTGCAGCAGCCTTTAGCGGCCGATTCCTATGACGCGATGCGATCCACTGGCAGCTTTATCTTGATTGATGAAATCTCTCATCAAACGGTAGCCGCTGGCATGATACGGCTAGCTTGATTCGGCTAGCTTAATTCGGCTGGCCTGATACGATAGGTGTAATTCAGTTCTCCTGATTGGTACTCATGCAGGATATTCTTACCCGACCTGCTCGGCCGCAACCGGGCATGGTCTGGCTAATAGGCGCTGGCCCCGGTGCAGTTGATTTGATTACTGTGCGCGGCGCAGCACTACTCAAACAAGCCGAGGTCGTTCTGTACGACGCTCTGGTCACTCCCGAAATACTTCAGCTCTGTTCACAAGCGATATTAATTTCAGTGGGTAAGCGAAGTGGTCAACGTTCAACTGCACAAGCAGTCATTAACGAACAATTGATCGCCTGTGCTCTGCGCTTTGAGCGTGTGGTTCGTCTTAAGGGTGGTGATCCCATGTTGTTTGGTCGCGCTGATGAAGAATTAACTGCACTGGAATCAGCGAACATCGACTATGAAATTGTACCGGGAATTACGACAGCATTTGCCGCTGCCGCAGCGCTGCGACAGCCACTGACTAAACGCGGTGTGGCACGCAATGTAGCGTTTTTCACTTCTACCACCGCGCAAGGTGAAACGGATGAACCGGCCTTACCCAGTTGCGACACCTTGATTCAATACATGGGCGGACAAGAAGCGATTTCTACTGCTAAGCGACTACTGGCAGCAGGCAAATCTTCCGATACAACCGTGATTGCGATTGAAAATGTGAGTCGCGCTAACCAACGCGTAATGCGCATGACTCTGGCGCAGATGTCTGAGGGACTACCGGACTGCACAGGTCCGGTGTTGGTGATGATAGGTGAAGCTTTACGCGAGCGGATCAAAAAAATCTGATCGATGCGATGCAAACTAGCAATCAGCGATAGTGCGCAAACAATAATCGGCAATACTCTCCTGCACGGATTCATCTTCGCCCACAGCGTGTGAGAGCGAAATTTCAAGCTGAGGGAAAGTCTCCCGCAACTCCTCGATCAGCGGTGGCAAATCGCGCAATACATGACCACCCTGCCCGAGAAAAACAGGCACGATGCTTATTTTTTCATGCCCGCTTTGCACTAGCTCAGTCACCACCGCAGGCAAGCGCGGCTCCATTAATTCAAGAAAAGCTAAAGAAACGCTGACATCGGGTCGCTTATTGCGCGCGCGCTCAACCAATCGCTCAAAGGGGATTGCCCAACGCGGATCGCGCGCACCGTGTGCAAACAAAACAAGGGCTTGGTTCTTTTTCATCAATGTCGTTCTACCCACCAAAGTGCAGAGATAGCTGCTAAAAGGAAAAACGCACTCGGTGCCATCGCTGTCGCCAATGGCGGCCATGTATTAAGCAAACCGATATGCGAGAAAAGATTGTTCAATAAGTGAAACGCCACACCTATCATGATGCCGACAAAAATCTTTAACGAAACACCACCACTACGACTTTGCAAATAGGCGAACGGTAGCGCTAAAGCCATCATGACAAACACGGCTAAGGGATAGAGAAGCTTAGTCCACAAGGCAATCTCGTAGCGCTCGCTTCGTTGTTTGTTGTCTTCTAAATGTCGGCTAAATTGGGCGAGATCAACGGCTGACATTTTGTTCGGCTCGGCCAACAGCACGGCCATGATTTCTGGGGTGATCTCGGACTGAAGAATGGTAGATGCAAATTTTCGGCTAAGTACCAAGGTGGGCTGCCGGGTTTCGACAGGCGAACGATCGGGAGCAAAGCGCAATTCTTCTACAGCAGTCATCTGCCAACGCCCATCACCCATGAAACGCGCCTCGTTAGCAGAAATCATCGCCAGCATATGCATCTCGCGATCAAATTCATAGATTTTTACTGTGCGTAAGATACCGTCGGGTTCGACCTTACGTGCATTTAAAAATCGTGAGCCAGCAACCGTTTTACCGTCCGATCCTCGGATCACATCTTTGGCCCACAACCCTGAGCGAAACTCAGAAGAAATGGTGGCGCCCATCATGCGTCGCTTAAAATTTTCTGCAAAATCAGAACATTTAGGCGCAATAAATTCGCCCAGCGCAAAGGTAAATAGCACCAAGACAACGGCAATGGGTAATAGCAAACGGATGACACCACCCATTGACAAGGATGATGCACGCATAACAGTAAATTCAGAACGTGCCGCTAATTGTGCCATCACGTAAATGGTTCCGATGAGTGCAGCAATCGGCATCAGTTCATAGGCATATGCAGGTAAACCGAGGGTTACGTAGATAAAGGCATATTCGATATTCCACGCGCCTCGTCCTACTGACCGAATCTCGCCCATCATGTCAAAGAACGCGAACAAGGACAAAAACGCGATCAGCACAAAAAATACCGATCGATAAATTTCAACCGAAAAATAACGCCGCAACACACTCATGATGCGACCGTCCTTTTACGCGAAATTAACTGTCGTCCCAAAATTAGTAGCGCCATAGGATGCCAGCGGCTATTGGTGTTATTTCGCCAAAAGAATAAAAGCGTAATGACTAAGAAAGCCGCCAAATGCAATGGCCACCAAGCAGTACCAAATGAAATCCGACCCTGCCCGACCGCTGCCTGCACGATACCGAGAGAATTTAAATATGAAATGGCCAACACTAAGGCAATCATCAGATTAAGCGTTCGACCACGACGCGGATTAACGAAACCCAAGGGTATAGCGAGTAACATCTGCAGCAAACACATGATAGGCAAAGAGATGCGCCAGAGAAGCTCTGCCTTATTGGTAGGCTCTGGTGAAGCGATCAGTGCAGCCGTCGGCAAGACGCGCGCAGATTTGTTGTCTTCCAATTCGCGGTGGCTACTGGATATGACGATTACGTAACGCCCAAAGTCCATCGTTTGAAAATTGGGAGCGCCGGGAGTACCGTCATAGCGATGACCATTGCGCAACTCAAGTAATTTATCTCCACGTGAATCGACGTTGACTGAACCGACCTGAGCCACTACCACGCTATTATTTGTATCGCGCGACTGGCTGACAAAAACATTTTCTACATTGCGAGTATCGGATGAAAGCCCTTCAACGAAAAAAATTCTATCGCCAGAAGCAGACTCTTGGAATTTTCCAGGTGAAATCCGTGAAATATCTTCGCGATTTTTAAACGTCTCTTTGTACTCTGCTGACAGCCGACTCGCCCATGGAGTCAGCCATAACGATAATGCTGCTGTTAGCACCACAATCGGTAAACCGATAGCCATTACTGGCCGGATCCAGCGCATCAGCGATAAACCTGAGGCAAACCAGACAATCATTTCTGAGTCTTGATAACTGCGCGCGACCACCAACAACACCGAAACAAAAGCGGTTAGTGAAAGAATGACGGGAAGATAAATGAGGGCCGCAAAGCCTAGCAAAGCAACCACATCGCCAGAGGCAACTCGGCCGCCCGCTGCATCGCCAAGTATCCGTATAAGCATTACGGTGATGACGATGGTGAACAGGGTAGTGAAGACCGCGCCGACCGTATTACGCAGTTCGCGGCGGATTGCGCGCTGAAAAATCATTCGGAGACTATAATTACCTAGATAAAAGGAGCGCTCATGGACTTTAGCATAAAAGCTTTTAATACCAAAAACGCAATCGCACAGCACAAATCATCGTGTATAGCGGTGGGAGTGTACGAAGGCGGCAAACTCAGCGCCGCGGCCAAAGCACTGGATCTGAAAGGATCACTCACGGCGGCTGTCAAAAGCGGGGACATTACCGGAAAAGCGGGAACCACCCTACTGGTTCATCGCAGTAGCGGGCCGGCTAAACGGGTACTACTGGTGGGCCTAGGCGCTCAGGATGCTGTCTCTGACCGTAATTTCATTTCCGCGGTTCAGTCGGTAACGCGCGTGTTCTCTCAGCTCGGAGCCAATGATGCTCTGCTGGCGCTGCCACTTGACGGCATCAAAGGCCGTGATGCGCACTGGGCACTTCGCACCCAAGTGCTGGCATTGCGCGAAAGCGTATTCCGCGCAGATAGCCTGAAAAGCAAAAAAGATGAAACGCAATCCGGCGTTCGTAAAGTCACTCTGCTCGTAGATGCAGCTGATGCAGCGACTAAACACACGCTGAAACAAGCGGTAGCCGTAGCCAACGGTATGGATTTTGCTAAAACTCTGGGCAATCTGCCACCGAATATCTGTACGCCGACCTATCTAGCCACCAGCGCTAAACAGATGGCGCGTGAAGTGGGCTTGGGCGTGGAAGTACTCGATCGCAAGCAACTCGAAGCCCTCAAGATGGGTAGCTTTTTGTCGGTGACGAATGGCAGTGTACAGCCGCCAAAATTCATCGTGCTCAAACACATGGGCGGCAAAGCGAAAGATGCGCCGGTGGTGTTGGTAGGAAAAGGCATCACCTTTGATACGGGTGGCATTTCACTCAAGCCCGGTGGCGGTATGGATGAAATGAAATACGACATGTGTGGTGCCGCATCGGTGCTGGGTACGATGCAAGCGGTAGGCGAAATGGAGTTACCGCTGAATGTTATAGGCGTTATACCCGCCTGCGAAAATATGCCTTCGGGAACCGCTACTCGCCCAGGTGACATCGTCACTTCCATGTCAGGTCAGACCATAGAAATTTTGAATACAGACGCAGAAGGCCGACTGATTTTGTGCGATGCCCTAACCTATGTCGAACGATTCAAACCCGCTTGCGTGGTGGATATTGCTACTCTGACCGGCGCTTGCATTACTGCTCTGGGACATCACAACACCGGTTTGTTCACGCGTCACGATGAAGCACACGACGCACTGGCTGAAGAATTACTCGCCGCGGGCAAATACGCCAACGACACCGCATGGCGCATGCCGATTGAAGAAGCCTACAACGAACAGTTGAAATCGAATTTCGCTGATATGGCTAATATTGGTGGCCCACCTGCTGGCAGCATTACTGCAGCGTGTTTCCTCGAGCGTTACACCCGTAAATACACGTGGGCGCATTTGGATATCGCGGGCACCGCTTGGAAGAGCGGCGGCGCTAAAGGATCAACCGGCCGGCCGGTACCGATGCTTACCACCTTTCTGATTGACCGCGCAGAAGGCTAATCTGTCAGAAACATCCTGTCTGCGGATCGTCGTTTCGCGTTGATCCGCAGACAACTCACGTTGTGACTACTCCCCTCTTATGAAACTCGCCACCTGGAACGTCAATTCACTCAAGGTTCGTTTGCCGCAAGTTGTGCAGTGGCTGGAAAATAATCCCGTCGATGTGCTCTGCCTGCAAGAAACCAAGATGACTGATGATAAATTTCCACAGGCAGACATTGAGGCGCTCGGTTATCACGTTGCGTTTACCGGTCAAAAAACCTACAACGGTGTCGCTATACTGTCACGCCATGCGATGACGGATGTGGTTAAGAATAATCCGCTGTTTGAAGATGAGCAGCAACGAATTATCAGTGCCTCCTTGAATGACATGCGCGTGATTTGCGCCTATGTTCCAAATGGACAGGCGGTAGGTACCGATAAGTATGCCTACAAACTAAAATGGCTGGACGCGCTGGCACGTTGGCTGGAATCTGAATTGAAGCAGCATCCCAATCTCGCGATACTCGGCGATTACAACATTGCGCCTGCCGATGCTGATGTACACGACCCTGTGGCATGGAAAGATCAAGTCTTATGTTCCGATGAAGAACGCGCCGCCTTCCAACGATTGTGCGCGTTGCCTTTGACCGATTCGTTCAGGATGTTTCCTCAGGCTGAGAAAAGTTTTAGTTGGTGGGATTATCGCCAGATGGCTTTCAGACGCAACATGGGTGTGCGTATCGACCATGTTCTACTCTCTTCATCACTCGCAGCGCGCTGCACAGCGTGTGAGATCGACAAGCTCCCCAGAAAATGGGAACAACCTTCCGATCACACGCCCGTGATTGCCACTCTGAGTTAATTTATTTTATTTGCGGTTACTAATGATTTAGCAATATCTTCTGCATTAATTAAAGCCAAAGAAGTTTGCAACGTCAGCGAAAAAATATGTAGCGCTTCTTCAAAGCTTGGCGTTTCTGTCGGCGATGCGTAAACCATGTCGGCAACAAAAGATTGATACTGATTCTTTAAACTTTCACTTTCGCCAGCCCAGATAAGTGCATCATTTAACTGAACCAATGGCGTTAAATAAAATTGGGGATGCTGGTTTTCAAATTCAATCGCATCGTGAACGATGACGCTTGAGACAATACGAGCTAAATTTTCAGGATCGGAAATTGCATCTGGATCGCTCTGAATAATTTGATGAACGTCATAGAGGTGACGTACCAACGCTTTATCCCAACCAGACGCAGAATCTAATGGCTTAATGTGATCAGTTTTTTGCAGATGCAATGACAAGCGGCGAGGAAATGACACAAGCTTTTCAGCTAACGCCTCTCGTAAAGAAACGCATTCAATTTCTATGGCGGACGTATAGGAGCCATAACTTAATTTATCAAGCAATAAGCCAACCCGATGCGATTCTGTCTGTGCCCTCAGATTTGAATAATTAAATTCAAGCAGAAGATGGGGCCGCAATGATGCAGGTTTTGAAAAAGCCGACTCATATTCAATATCTATTTCTGTATAGCTGTTGCTATCTTGTGAGCGACGTGCAATAGAACTTTTTCCAAACCCCTCTGCTTCCAAAGCTGAGATCACCGTTTTAACAAACTCACTGAGCTTGCGCCTTAAGGCAGCTTTAGTTAACTGGGATGTTTCTTCCGTAGGCACCAGCTTGAAGTCAACATCCTCAGACATTCGATGCAAAATCCCATAGGCTTTTGCCAGACATGTACCGCCACAAAACACGAATCGGAAATCTGGTGATGGCGGCAGCGCCTTAATCAGCGCGATTACATCTAAAATAAAGTAGTCTTTTTCAAGAGCAAAACCGGGTAAGGACAAATCTGATTCAGCTTCGAAATCTGAAATTTTTTCAATGATCTCATTAGGTAGTTTTTTCACGCCTCGTACCGTATTGATTTTTTTCCAAAACCAATTCTTCGAGAAATTCGTGAGCTGCCCACGTTTAACACTGCGGACATAGGCATTTGAGTCGTCTTACCGTCCCTATAGTCTTGGGCTGCAGTTCCAAGCTCAGGCTTGACCCCTAGTTTGGTCAGCGCTTCCAGACCAACTTCGATCAGGGGAACCACGGGGATAGGCTTGCCTGTCAACGTGCTGGTCTTAGCTTTGACATAGACTCCATAACCCGCTTTGATAAGGAGACCTTTATTGATTACGCCCCTCAAAGCTCTGCCAACTTGGTCATACCCGCCGAATTTGTCAAAATCTTTACGAACAAAGACCTTGGATGCAGAGCGCCGCAGGCTCATCTCGATCCGTTCTTCCAAGGTCATTTTAGGCACGATATTTCCTACAAAAATACGACATTAATGTCGTATTTTTGCGGAATTCTGAGGACGTGTCAACAAGGCTGCTGTTGTCCAAAAAGCCGATTACACGATAACAACTTTCGCATCGTCTAACAGCATCTCCCTGCGTTATCAGCCCTTGAGGGCGTTACGAATTTGATCTAACGAAGTAGGATCTTCAATGGTAGTGGTATCCCCCGGATCACGGCCTTCGCAAATCGCTTGAATCAAACGACGCAGCAATTTACCTGAGCGTGTCTTGGGTAATAAATTCACACAATGCACTCGTGCAGGACGAGCGACTGCGCCTAACTGCTTATCGACCAATCCCCAGACTTCAGCTTCTAAGGCTAAGCGCGCTTTAGGGTCAGTCGCCGTCTCTGCCTGTTTGGGTACAACGAAGGCTACAGCCACCTGCCCTTTGAGTTTGTCTTCCACTCCGACGACTGCAACCTCGGACACATTAGGATGACTAGAAATGCTCTCTTCTATCTCACGTGTGCCTAAACGATGACCCGCGACATTAATCACATCATCGGTACGACCGAGGATGAAGTAATAACCATCGTTATCGCGTATACCCCAATCGAAGGTGGAGTACACCTGCTCGTTACTAAAGTTTGACCAGTAGGTGTTTACAAAACGCTGATCATCGCCGTACACCGTTTGCATGCAACCCGGTGGTAGCGGCCCCTCGATAACCAATACGCCTTTTTCATTATCGCCACACAGCTCGCCAGTTGATTCATTCAACAATTTCATTTTGTAGCCCGGCATAGGAACACCGGGGCTACCCAAGCGAGTGGGTTTATCTTGAACGCCCTTGGCAATCGAAAGCACTGGCCAACCCGTTTCTGTCTGCCAGTAGTTATCAATGATAGGTACACCGAGTTCACCGGCAATCCAATCCGAAGTCGGCTCATCTAAAGGCTCACCGGCGAGATAGAGCGCTTTAAGCGATGAGAGATCATGCTTACGCATGAGTTCAGACGGATGTTTTTTTAGTACGCGTACCGCTGTGGGTGCAGAAAACATGCGCGACACTTTGTGTTTTTCAACGATCTGCCACCATATGCTGGCATCGGGTCGAACCGGTACGCCTTCATACAAAATGGTAGCCATTCCCGCTATCAACGGACCGTAAACGATATACGAGTGACCTACGACCCAACCAATATCGGAGGTACAGAAATACGTTTCACCAGGCTTACCGCAAAAAATGTAATCCATCGATGTAGCCAAGGCTACCGTATAACCACCGACATCGCGCTGCACGCCTTTAGGTTTACCCGTCGTTCCTGAGGTATACAAAATATAGGAGATGTGATCGGATGGCAGCCAGGTAACGGGTACCTTTGCATCCATGAACTTATGTCGCAACTCAGCGTAATCAACATCCCTACCCGCCACACGCTCCATAGCAGAGAGATGGCGATCAACTAAGAGCACATGCGCGGGCTTGTGTGATGCCAAACGAATCGCTTCATCCAGCAAGGGCTTATACGGAACGACTTTTCCGACACGTGAACCGGCATCAGCAGAGACAATTAACTTAGGCTTCGCATCGTCAATACGTGTCGCCAAACTATGCGCAGCAAAACCACCAAACACCACGGAGTGAATCGCACCGATACGCGCACATGCAAGCATCGCAAATGTAGCTTCAGCAATCATGGGCATATAAATCAATACCATGTCGCCCTTACCAACGCCCAGCGATTGCATGATGGCTGCGGTGCGCTCGACTTCGCGTTGCAGCTCGCGGTAGCTCCAGGTTTTTTCAACCGGCGCAGCATCAGGGGTTTCGGTTGAAATTGCGATCAGCGCGGTTTGATCGCCTTGCTTATCCACCCAGCGATCAATCGCGTTGTGACAAAGATTAGTTTCTCCGCCGACGAACCAGTTAGAAAAAGGTGGCTTGGAATAATCCAGCACACGGGAATGCGGCGTACGCCACTCAATACGTTTGGCTTGTGTACCCCAAAACGTCTCAGGATCATCGATTGATTGTTTATAAAACTCGTTGTAATCCATGCCGTGTCCCCCACCTTATTTTTTATGTATCGACTGCTAACTACTTATGCACCCATATCAAAAGCTATCACCGGGCACTTTGACCCAACCTTCCATCAACACGCGTGCACTGCGGCTCATGATAGCTTTAGTCACACTCCAGTCGCCGTTACTGTTGACGGCCTCTGCACCGACACGCAGGGTGCCTGAAGGATGACCAAAACGAACCGCGCTGCGTGCTCCACCACCAGCGGCAGCATTCACTAGCGTGCCCGGAATCGCTGCAGCAGTTCCAATCGCGACTGCGGCGGTACCCATCATCGCATGATGCAACTTACCCATAGACAGCGCGCGCACTAGCAAATCGATATCCCCTGCTTTCACCTGTTTTCCGCTCGACGAAATATAGTCAGCAGATTGAGCGACGAACGCCACCTTGGGAGTGTGTTGACGCTGGGCTGCTTCCTCAAGTGTCTTGATCAAACCCATGCGCAGCGCTCCGTGCGAACGAATCAATTCAAACATCGCCAGCGCTTTAGGATCACCATTAATCGCTTCTTGCAGCTCAGTACCGGTATAACCAATTTCCTGTGCATTCACAAAAATGGTGGGTATACCTGCGTTAATCATCGTCGCAGTCAGCGTACCCACGCCGGGTACCTCGAGTTGATCAACAACGCGGCCGGTAGGAAACATCGCACCACCCGCGCCATCTTCTTCCGCCGCTGGGTCCATGAATTCCAGTTGTACTTCTGCAGCAGGGAATGTCACACCATCGAGTTCAAAATCGCCAGTCTCTTGCACAACACCATTGACGATAGGTACATGTGCAATGATAGTTTTGCTGATGTTGGCTTGCCAGATACGAATGATGGCGACACCGTCTTTCGGTATGCGGCTCGCATCGACTAGGCCATTACTAATCGCAAAGGGACCAACGGCAGCTGACAGATTGCCGCAATTACCACTCCAATCAACGAAGGCTTTATCAATCGATACTTGACCAAATAAATAATCAACATCGTGATCCGCACGAGTACTTTTTGAAATAATCACTGATTTACTGGTACTCGACGTAGCACCGCCCATACCGTCGATCTGTTTGCCATAAGGATCAGGGCTACCAATCACACGTAACAATAATTTGTCACGCGCGGCTCCAGGTTGTTGAGCGCTTGCAGGAAGATCTTGCTGACGAAAAAAAACACCTTTACTGGTACCACCGCGCATATAGGTGGCAGCGACTTTAATTTGAGGAGCATGTGCCATGATCAAGCCGCCTTTGTCGAAGCCAGAAAATCTTGCGCGAAGCGTTGCAGCACACCACCCGCTTCATAAATCGACACTTCTTCGGCGGTATCTAAGCGACAGGTAACGGGAACCTCAACGCGTTCACCATTTTTCCTATGAATGATGAGTGTTAGATCAGCGCGTGGTTTACGCTCGCCGACAACATCATAGGTTTCAGTTCCATCGATGCCGAATTTTTTTCTATCGGCGCCGGCTTTAAATTCAAGCGGTAAAACTCCCATACCGATCAAGTTGGTACGATGAATACGCTCAAAACCCTCAGCGACAATAGCTTCCACACCTGCCAAACGCACGCCTTTGGCCGCCCAGTCACGTGACGAACCTTGACCATAATCGGCACCGGCAATAATGATCAACGGCTGTTTGCGTTCCATGTAGGTTTCAATTGCTTCCCACATGCGCGTCACTTTGCCTTCTGGCTCAATACGCGCTAACGATCCTTTTTGGATTTTTCCATCGACGACAGCCATTTCATTAATAAGCGTCGGATTCGCAAAGGTGGCACGCTGCGCTGTTAAGTGATCGCCGCGATGCGTTGCATAGGAATTGAAGTCTTCTTCAGGTAAGCCCATTTTGGCGAGATACTCACCTGCTGCGCTGTCGAGCAAGATGGCGTTCGATGGTGACAAATGATCGGTAGTGATGTTGTCACCCAAAACTGCCAATGCGCGCATACCTTTCAAGCCGCGCTCACCTGCTAATGCACCTTCCCAATACGGCGGGCGACGAATGTAAGTTGATTGACCACGCCATTCATACAAGGGGCTAACTTTGGTGCCGCTATCTGCCTGAATCGCAAACATCGGTTCATACACTTTGCGAAACTGTTCTGGCTTTACGCTGGATTTAACGATGGCATCAATCTCTTCATCGGTTGGCCAAATATCTTTGAGACGAATTTCTTTGCCATTCACCACCGTTAACACATCTTTTTCAATATCAAAACGAATCGTGCCAGCAATGGCATAGGCCACAACCAGTGGTGGCGATGCTAAAAATGCCTGCTTGGCATACGGATGAATACGGCCATCAAAATTACGGTTACCCGATAACACAGCCGTCGCATATAAATCACGATCAATGATTTCTTTTTGAATCACCGGATCCAACGCACCTGACATGCCATTACATGATGTGCAGGCATAGGCCACCACACCAAAGCCTAGCTTCTCTAAATCGCCCATCAAGCCGGCTTCTTCCAAATACATAGTCACCGCTTTAGATCCCGGTGCCAGCGATGATTTCACCCAAGGCTTACGCACCAGTCCCAGTTTGTTGGCATTGCGTGCTAACAGTGCTGCCGCAATCACGTTACGTGGATTCGATGTGTTGGTGCAGCTCGTAATTGCTGCGATGATGACTGCGCCATCGGGCATCTGCCCCGGTACGTCTTCCCATTTACCTGCAATTCCTTTTGCTGCCAAATCAGAGGTCGCTACACGGGCATGAGGATTCGATGGGCCAGCCATATTGCGCACTACGCTAGACAAATCAAAAGTCAGTACGCGTTCGTACTCCACTTTTTGTAAGGTATCTGCCCACAGCCCCGCTTGCTTGGCGTAGGTCTCAACTAACTTTACTTGTTCATCGGTGCGGCCAGTGAGCTTGAGATAGCTAATCGTTTGCTCGTCAATCGCAAACATCGCTGCAGTCGCACCGTATTCAGGTGCCATGTTGGAGATCGTGGCTCGATCACCTAAGGTCAACGCACGTGAGCCTGTGCCATAAAATTCCAGATACGCACCAACGACTTTTGATTTACGCAAAAATTCGGTTAATGCCAGCACGATGTCGGTCGCTGTAATACCCGGTTGCGGTTTACCCGACAACTCCACGCCAATAATATCGGGTAAGCGCATCCACGATGCACGACCCAACATCACGTTCTCTGCTTCCAAACCACCGACACCAATGGCGATCACACCCAGCGCATCAACATGCGGCGTATGACTATCGGTACCGACACAGGTATCGGGATAGGCCACCCCATCGTGTACCTGAATCACCGGTGACATGCGCTCGAGATTAATTTGATGCATGATGCCATTGCCTGGTGGGATAACGTCTACATTTTTGAAGGCGTGTTTTGTCCAATCGATGAAATGAAAACGATCTTCATTACGTCTATCTTCAATCGCACGATTCTTAGTAAATGCCTCAGGATCATAACCACCGCACTCCACTGCCAGCGAATGATCGACAATCAATTGCACTGGTACGACCGGATTCACTTTAGCCGGATCGCCACCTTGATCGGCGATCGCATCACGCAAGCCTGCCAAATCAACTAAAGCGGTTTGACCCAAAATATCGTGACACACCACACGCGCCGGATACCAGGGAAAATCTAAATCACGCTTACGTTCGATCAGCTGTTTTAGCGATGCGGTGAGCGCTGCAGGCTCACATCGACGTACGAGATTTTCAGCCAACACACGCGAGGTATACGGTAGCTTTTCAAAAGCGCCTGGCGCAATGGCATCCACCGCTGCGCGTACATCAAAGTAATCCAGTGCGGTGCCCGGCAGGGACTTTCGGTGTGCAGTATTCATGAGTTGAGGCAAAGTCAAAAAGAGTAAAAAATTAGGGAATACGTTTTACGTCGTATTCCCTGTCTAGGTTGTGCAATTATTTACGTTTAGCGATGGGCACAAATTTCAAATCTTCTGGCCCAACGTAATTTGCACTGGGTCGAATAATTTTGTTATCGATGCGTTGCTCAATGATGTGAGCTGCCCAACCGGATGTACGAGAAATCACAAACAGCGGAGTGAACATGGCTGTTGGCACACCCATCATGTGATACGACACCGCTGAGAACCAATCTAAGTTAGGGAACATTTTTTTCACGTCCCACATCACGGTTTCTAAACGCTCAGCAATATCAAACATTTTGGTTGAGCCAGCATTCTTGGACAAGTTACGCGCAACTTCTTTGATAACTTTGTTGCGCGGATCAGAAATCGTATACACAGGATGACCAAAACCAATAATGACTTCTTTGTTTTCTACGCGACGACGAATGTCTGCCTCAGCCTCATCCGGATTGTCATAGCGTTTTTGAATTTCAAAGGCCACTTCATTGGCGCCACCATGCTTAGGACCGCGCAATGCACCGATCGCTCCTGTGATGGCAGAGAACATATCGGAGCCGGTACCGGCGATTACACGACCCGCAAAGGTGGACGCATTGAACTCATGCTCAGCGTAGAGAATCAGCGAGGTATGCATCGCTTTCACCCACAGCTCAGAAGGCTCTTCGCCGTGCAGCAAATGCAGGAAATGACCGCCGATAGAGTCATCATCGGTTTCAACTTCGATGCGCTTACCATTATGGCTGTAGTGATACCAGTACAGCAGCATGGATCCCAATGACGCCATTAAGCGATCAGCGATATCACGCGCACCCGGGGTGTTGTGATCATCTTTTTCTGGCAGCACACAGCCTAATGCGGATACACCTGAACGCATGACATCCATAGGATGCGACGATGCTGGCAGCCACTCGAGTACCGCTTTGACATTGGCTGGTAAGCCACGCAGTGCCTTGAGCTTTTGTTTGTATGCCTTCAGCTCAGCAGCCGTCGGTAATTTGCCATGTACGAGCAAGTGAGCAATTTCTTCAAATTCACAGGCATCGGCCACATCTAAAATATCGTAACCACGGTAATGCAGATCGTTACCTGTTTTACCGACGGTACACAATGCGGTGTTACCTGCAGTGACGCCTG
>JACCDL011219509.1_pt1 | contig 16441 bp, 16 predicted proteins | sample 7441931 | NCBI WGS metagenome assembly JACCDL01 (sample SAMN15323437, study PRJNA562643) | freshwater metagenome | isolation source: river surface water | place: USA:Blue River Watershed | collected 2017-08-16 | reverse complement strand
GTGGCCATCATTGGCGATGGCGCCATGACGGCTGGCATGGCCTTTGAGGCGCTCAACAACGCGGGCGTGTCGGACAGCAACCTGCTGGTGGTGCTCAACGACAACGACATGTCCATCAGCCCGCCAGTGGGCGCGCTCAACCGTTACCTGGCGCAGTTGATGAGCGGTCGTTTTTACGCGGCTGCCAAGGAAGTGGGCAAGCAAGTGCTCAAGGGCGCGCCCCCTCTGTTCGAACTGGCCAAGCGCATCGAAACGCAGGCCAAGGGCATGGTCCTGCCCGCCACGCTGTTTGAAAAATTCGGCTTCAACTACATCGGGCCCATCGATGGTCACGACCTCGAATCGCTGATCCCCACGCTGGAAAACATTCGCCACTTGACAGGACCGCAGTTCCTCCATGTGGTGACCCGCAAGGGGCGTGGCTATGAATTGGCCGAAGCCGATCCTGTCACCTACCATGGCCCTGGCAAGTTTGACCCAGCCGTGGGCATCGTGCCGCCCACCACCGCACCCAAGACCACCTTCACGCAGGTGTTTGGTCAATGGGTGTGCGACATGGCCGAGCAGGACCCGCGCCTGGTGGCCATCACGCCGGCCATGCGCGAAGGCTCGGGCCTGGTCGAGTTTGAGCGCCGCTTCCCGGACCGGTACTACGACGTGGGCATCGCCGAACAACACGCCCTCACGTTTGCAGCCGGCCTGGCCTGCGAGGGCATCAAGCCGGTGGTGGCCATCTATTCCACCTTCTTGCAGCGGGCGTATGACCAACTGATTCACGATGTGGCCTTGCAGCACCTGCCGATGGTGCTGGCGCTAGACCGCGCGGGCATCGTCGGGGCCGATGGCCCCACGCACGCCGGGGTCTATGACATCCCCTTCCTGCGCTGCATTCCCCAGGTGAGCATCGCCTGTCCCGCTGACGAAAACGAGTGTCGACAGTTGTTGACCACCGCGTACCAGCAGGACCACACCGTGGCGGTGCGGTATCCGCGAGGGGCGGGTGTGGGCGCTGCGCTGCAGCCGGGCTTGCAGGCTTTGCCGTTTGGCACAGGTGAAGTCCGTCGTCGCGGCCAGGGGGTGGCCGTGTTGGCCTTTGGCACGCTGCTGTACCCGGCCTTGCAGGCTGCCGAGGCCTTGCAGGCCACGGTGGCCAACATGCGCTGGGCCAAACCCCTGGACACCGATTTGCTGCTGGAGTTGGCCCGTACCCACCAGGCCTTGGTCACGGTGGAAGAGGGGGCCGTGATGGGAGGGGCGGGCAGCGCAGTGCTGGAGGCGCTGGCCCATGCCGGCATTCAAGTGCCGGTTCTCACCCTGGGTATTCCCGATGTGTTCACCGAGCACGGTGATCCGGCCAAGCTCATGTCCCGCTTAGGTCTGGACGCAGCCGGCATCGAGGCCTCGGTGCGCGCTCGCTTTCCCAACTGGGTCAGTGCCACGGCCGCAGGGCCCGGCCTCAAACTCGTCAGCTGAGAGGCTTCGCGGGCTGGCCCGCGCACGTGGGGTGACCCACGCACCTTCCGATTCACGCACGGCCTGCAGGGGTAAACCCCGGCGGGCTGGGAACAGGGCAATCGTAGAATGTCGTGCTTTGTTTCAGTCGCACGGGTGACTGAGACGTATGTTCAACTGACAATATCGGAGCAATCCTCATGGATCGTCGTTCAATCATCAAACAAGCCGGCCTGGCCGGTGTTCTGGCCGCTGGGGTTGCCCCAGCCGTGCATGCACAGGCCACGGTGCGGTGGCGTCTGGCCTCGAGCTTTCCCAAGTCCCTGGACACGATCTTTGGCGCTGCGGATGTTTTTGCCCGCCATGTCAAGGCCATGTCTGGTGGCAAGTTTGAAGTCTCGGTGCACGCCGCTGGCGAGATCATGCCCGCCTTTGGCGTGGTCGACGGCGTGCAGCAGGGCTCGATCGAGATCTGCCACACCGCACCCTATTACTTCTTTGGCAAAGACGAAACCTTCGCACTCGGTTGCGCCATCCCCTTCGGTCTGAACAGCCGCCAGATGACCGCATGGATGTTCGAAGGCAACGGCATGAAGCTCATGCGCGAGTTCTACGCCAAGTACAACATCGTCAACTTCCCCGGCGGCAACACCGGCGCGCAAATGGGTGGCTGGTATCGCAAGGAGATCAAGTCGCTGGCCGACATCAAGGGCATGAAAATGCGCATTGGTGGGTTTGGTGGCAAGATTCTCGAGCGTATTGGCGGTGTGCCGCAAAACATTCCGGGCGGCGATATCTACCCCGCTCTGGAAAAAGGCACCATCGACTCGGCTGAATGGGTGGGTCCGTATGACGATCAGAAACTGGGCTTCAACAAAGTGGCCCCGTTCTATTACTACCCCGGCTGGTGGGAGGGCGGCCCTGAGCTGGACTTCTTCATCAACAACAAAGCCTTCGACGCGCTGACCCCCGAGTACAAGGCCATCGTCGAGGCGGCTTGTACTGCCGCCCACGTGGACATGCAAGCCAAGTATGACGCCCGCAACCCCGTCGCGCTCAAGCAACTGGTGGGTGCTGGCACCAAGCTGCGCGCCTTCCCCAAGGATGTGATGAACGCCGCATTCAAGGCTTCCATGCAGTTCTACGAAGAGCTCAACAGCAAGAACGAAAACTGGAAGAAGGTGTACGCCGACTACGCCAAGTTCCGCGCCGAACAGAACCTGTGGTTCCGCTTCACCGAGGCGGGCTTCGACAGCTTCATGCAGGCCCAGAAGCTCTGATCCTTCAGGCTCTCTGCCCCAGGGCTGCGTCTGTTCGGGACGCGGCCCTTTTTTTATGGTCGTTCCAGCCGCTGACAAAGTGCCCGCAACTGCCAGGTTGCCGAGCTCAGCGAGGGCGGCGGAATTCGGTCAGATCCTGCACCAGCCGCTCGGCCTCGGCCAACACCTGGGCGTCCGCGATGTAGAACACCGCAAACTTGCCCAGCAGGGTTCGCACATACAGTCGGGGGGCCATCAGCCATTCCAGCCCGCGTATGCGAATCAACCGTGCGTAGGCAAGTTCTCGGGTCGGCATGTGTTTGTGCCAGATCCAGGTTTGCGAGAGACCTTCCGAGTCGATGCGGGTGCGACTGCGCAGCACCGCCCAAGCGGTCCAGGCCATCAGGACAAGGGCCAACAAAAACAAGCCCCCCCCTTGACCTGGGCGATCGCCCCAGTGACCTTGCTGCCACAGGCGTATCCACCATGCCAGCCCGGCGACAACCAGGGCGATGATCAGCACCTGGTAAGCGCGGCTGAATGCCGGCCCTTCTACCGGCGCAGCCAGACTTGAAAACCGAAACGGAGGGGGCCCGAGTTCGTCTGGCACGATCACTTCTTGACGTTGAAGAGCTCTTCCATCTTCTTCTGCTCGTCCTCGGCAGAGGGTTTCTCGGCCGATTCGTCCTGGGCAGTGGCGTCGTCCTGCGCTGGCATCTCGATGGTGACCTTGTCCAGGTCCACCTTTTGCTCTTTCTCCAGGAACATGGTGACGGTTTCGGGCACGAAGATGACGATCACCACCAACACCAACTGCATGATCACCCAGGGGATGGCACCCAGGTAGATGTCATTGGACTTGACCGGTTTTTCAATGCGCCCTTCCTTGAACAGGGTATCGGCGATACCGCGCAGGTAGAACAGGGCAAAGCCAAACGGCGGGTGCATGAAGCTGGTTTGCATGTTCACGCACAACAGCACGCCAAACCACACCATGTCGATGCCCATTTTTTCGGCAACCGGTCCCAACATGGGCAGGATGATGAAGGCGATCTCGAAGAAGTCGAGGAAGAAGGCCAGGAAGAACACGAACACGTTCACCACCAGCAAGAAGCCCACTTGACCGCCTGGCAAGCCTGACAGCATGTGCTCGACCCAGCGGCCACCATCGACGCCCTGGAACACCATGGAGAACACACGCGAGCCGATCAGGATGAACACCACCATGGCGGTCAGACGCATGGTGCCATGCATGGCACCCCAGATCAGAGGGCCATTCAGGCGGTTGTGCATGGCCGCGAGCACCAGCGCACCCACGCAACCCATGGCACCCGCTTCAGTCGGGGTGGCAATGGCGGTGTTGATGCCGGGTAGACCGCCCATGGAGCCCAGCACGGCAAATATCAGCACGGCCGAGGGGATGATGCCGCGCAGGCATTTTCTCCACAGGGCCCAGCCTTCCAGGGTACGTGCCTCACGCGGCACACCCGGCACATGGGACGGCTTGATCATGGCCAGCGCAAAGGTGTACAGCGCGAAGATGCCCACTTGCAGCAGTGAGGGACCCCAGGCGCCCTTGTACATGTCGCCCACCGAGCGACCCAGCTGGTCAGCCATGACCACCAGCACCAGCGAGGGCGGAACCAGCTGGGTGATGGTGCCCGAGGCGGCCAGCACGCCAGTGGCGTAGCGCATGTTGTAGCCATAGCGAATCATCACCGGCAGCGAAATCAGCGCCATGGCGATCACCTGACCCGCCACGGTGCCGGTGATGGCGCCCAGGATGAAGCCCACGATGATGACCGAGTAGCCCAGGCCGCCGCGCACGGGACCGAACAGCTGCCCCATGGAATCGAGCATGTCTTCGGCCAGTCCACACTTCTCGAGGATGGCCCCCATGAATGTGAAGAACGGGATGGCCAGCAGCAAGTCGTTGGCCAGGATGCCAAAGACGTTCAGGGGCAGGTTGGACATGAAGCTGGCCGGGAACCAGCCCATTTCAATGGCGAAGAAGCCACAGCCCAGACCCAGGGCGGCCAGTGAAAAGGCCACGGGAAAGCCGATCAGCATCACCAGCACCAGGCCGGCAAACATGAACGGTGCGAAGTTTTCCATTTGCATAGTGTTCTGCCTGGGCGAAATTTATTGAACCGGTTTTTCGTAGTGGGTGTCCATCTCGTACGTGCCCTGCAGGTAGGCCACGCGCTTGATGATTTCACTCACGCCTTGCAGACTCACCCAGGCAAACCCCATGGGCAGCAGCAGCATGGCGGGCCAGCGGATCAGGCCGCCGGCGTTACTCGACATCTCGCCGGAGACATACATCTTCACGAACAGAGGCCAACTGAGCCAGGCCAGCAGCAGCATCACGGGCAGCAGGAACACCACAAGACCGAACAGGTCGATGTAGACCGGTGCCTTGCCCCCCAGCTTGCCGTAGATGAGGTCCACCCGCACATGTTCGTTGAGCTTGAGTACCAAGGGTGAGCCCAGCATCACGGTGACTGCGAAGAGGTACCACTGGATCTCAAGCCAGGCATTGGAGCTGAGATCCAATCCGTAGCGGACGAAGGCGTTGCCCGCTGAGATGAGTGCGGCCATCAGCACGGCCACAGCCGCAACGCGGCCAAACCTTTCACTGATCCAGTCAACGCCCAGAGCGAATTTGAGAAGTGCAGACACGAGGGTCTCCGGTGAAATCACACACATACACACGCTGTCCAGGACGCGTGTGCGCGTAAACCCTCAATGGTACCGAACTTAAGGGCGTCCCATCATTGCATGCCAAGCTTAGACGACTTTTCTTGCGGCCATCAGGTCGCATGCCTAGGGCTTATCCCTAGCTGGCGCAGACCCCCCGTTGGCGTGCCCCTTCTTGGGGCGCAGACGCCACCAGGGCAACTCGGTCCGCAGCGATTGCACTTGTCCGGCCTGTCCGGCCTGGTAGCCCGGCAGTTGTTCCAGCGATTGCCGCCAGGCAGAGGTTTGCAGCAACTGTCTCAGGGCGAGCACCGCGGGCGACTCCACAGCGGATTTCAAGCAGACCAGGTAATACCGCTCATCTTGCAAGGGCACAAAATCCAGCCCCTGGCTCGCCGCAGCCGAGGCGATCCCCAGAGCCACGTCCGCGAAGCCGCCCGCCACCGCCGCGGCACAGGCCAGGTGTGAGGGCTCCTCTTGCGGCGTCACCACAAACTCGGCGCCTGACAGGCCCGCTTGTTGGGTCAAGGCGTCAAACAACAGCCGGGTGCCGGACCCCTTGTCGCGCAGCGCCAGCCGAGCGCCGCGCCGTGCCACGGCCATCAGCGAATCCAGGGCCAGCGGGTTGCCGCGCGGCACCATCAGTCCCTGGCTGCGGTCGGCAAAGCCAATCAACTTGTGCCGGCCGGGTTGCAGCAGGGGGCGGAAGGTGAGCGCCGACAGGCTGTCGGACGGCGGATGCAGCGGCGCATGAAATCCGGCGATCAGGCAGCGCCCTTCGTTGAGCGCCCGGATCGCGTCCACGCTGCCGCAAAAGCGCACGTCCAGGTGCAGTCCCCGGCTGGCTGCCTGACCCTGCAGGTGTGCCAGCGCGGCATCGTGGCTGGCGTAACAGGTCAGCACGTGGGCCTGCGGGTCAAACGCAATGGCAAAAGTGCGCTCGAGATCGGTGCGCAAGGCCTGGATCTGTGCCGCTGAACGCGCCTGCGTCTGCCGCTCGGCCCACATCAGTTTGGTGCCGAATTCGCTCAGGCGAGCCGATTGCCCTTTTTCCCAGACGATCAGTGACTGGCCCAGCGTGGTCTCCCAGCGCTTGAGTTCACCCCAGACATGGCGATAGGACAGACCGAGGCCGCGCGCCGCGGCCGAGATGGACCCCTGCTGATCGACCGATTGCAGCAAGGCCATCAGCGGGTGTTCCAGGCCCGACTCCTGCGACCCCGGGGCCGGCGTGCGGCGCTGCGGATCCAGCCTGCCTGGGGTACATGGTGGTTCCAGCGTGTAGTGAAGTCGGATGTTATGCACGGCGATTCATATCGAGGATTTGTAGCCCATCGCCTACGATACCCGATTCAGATTCTCGCCATGTCCACTGTTTCCCAAAGCCTGCAGACCGCCTTCGAGTTGGTCGTGCAACTCGACCCCACCCTGTTGTCCATCGTGTGGCGCTCGCTCACGGTCAGTGCGCTGGCCTGTGCGCTGTCGTGTGGCATCGGGCTGTGCCTCGGTGCCTGGCTGGGTGTGGCGCGGTTTCGTGGGCGCGATGCAGTGTTGACGGTGCTCAACACCTTGCTCGCGCTCCCGTCGGTGGTGGTCGGGCTGGTGGTGTATCTGCTGCTGTCGCGCAGCGGGCCGCTGGGCTTTTTGGGATGGCTCTTCAGCCTCAAGGCCATGGTGCTGGCACAGGCCGTGTTGGTGCTGCCGGTGGTCACGGCCCTGTCCCGACAACTGGTGGAGGATGCCGAGCGCGAGCACGGCGAACAGCTGCGCTCCCTCGGGGCCGGCACCCTGATGCGCAGCCTTCTGCTGGCCTGGGACGAGCGCTTGGCCCTGCTGACCGTGGTCATCACCGCGTTTGGCCGCGCGGTATCCGAGGTGGGTGCGGTGATGGTGGTGGGGGGCAACATCGAGGGTTTCACGCGTGTCATGACCACCGCCATCGCCCTGGAAACCAGCAAGGGTGACCTGCCCCTGGCGCTGGCACTGGGTTGCGTGCTGATGGCTGTGGTGCTGTTGCTCAACGCAGGCTTGTCCTTGCTGCGACGCTGGCGCCAGCGCGTGGACGGGTCGAATCCGTCGACCTGGGGGGCCAGCTTCGGATGAGTCTGCTGTCACGTCCCACGGACCTCGCCAGTTCGGTCCCTCCCGCCTCAGCGCACCCCCAGCCCTGGCTGTTCAGCCTCGAGCAGGTGGACCTGTGGTTTGGCGCGCACGCCGCCCTGCGCGGCATTGACTTGCGCGTGCACCGCGGTGAACGGGTGGCCTTGATCGGTGCGAATGGCTGCGGCAAAAGCACGCTGCTGCGCGTGCTGCATGGCTTGCTGGAGCCGACCCAGGGTCAACGTCGACAGGTGCAGCCGCTGCGCCAGGCCATGCTGTTTCAACGCCCACACATGTTGCGAACCCCCGTGTGGCGCCATGTGGCGCTGGCCTTGTGGCTGCAAGGCCAGTCCTGGTCACAGGCGCGCGAGCGGGCCATGGAGGCGCTGGAGCGGGTCGGGTTGCGGGGCGTTGCCCACCAGGCAGCGCCCACGCTCTCGGGCGGGCAGCAACAGCGTCTGGCCCTGGCGCGGGCCTGGACGATTGACCCCGAGGTGCTGCTGCTCGACGAGCCCACGGCCAGTCTGGACCCCCATGCCAAGCGCGAAGTCGAGTCCCTGGTGCAGGAGTTGGTCGCCTGGGCCCCTGCTGCGGACCCCGTGACCCTGGTGTTCAGCAGCCACAACCTGGGGCAGGTCAAGCGCCTGGCCTCGCGGGTGGTGTACCTCGAGGGTGGACGCATTCTGGCGGACTTGCCCACCGAGACTTTTTTTCATGGCCCGCTGGAGCACACGCACCCGCAGGCCCATTTGTTTGTGAAAGGTGAAACCGTATGAAGCGCCTCATGTCATGCCTGCGCCGCCCTCTGTGGCAGTCCCTGGCTGTGTCCACGGCCTTGGCCTTGTCTTCCCTCGTCACGGCCCCTGTCTGGGCCCAGTCAGCCACGCTGATGATGGCCTCCACCACCTCCACCGAGCAGTCAGGCCTGTTCGGGCACTTGTTGCCAGCGTTTCGCCAGGCCACGGGCATTGAGGTCAAGGTGGTGGCGTTGGGCACTGGGCAGGCATTGGACATGGGGCGGCGCGGGGACGCCGACGTGCTGTTTGTGCACGACCAGGTGGCAGAGGAGAAATTCGTGGCCGATGGGTTTGGCGTGCGCCGCTATCCGGTCATGTACAACGACTTTGTGCTGATCGGCCCCAGCGCCGACCCGGCGGCTACCCGGGGCAAGGACATCACCGCCGCGCTACGAAAGCTGGCGACTGCGCAGTCCCCCTTTGTTTCCCGGGGCGACAACAGTGGCACGCATGCGGCCGAGTTGCGGTATTGGAAACTCGCCGGGGTGGACAACAAGGGCGCTGGCTACAAGGCCTGTGGCTGTGGCATGGGGCCGGCACTCAACATCGCCGCCTCCACCCAGGCCTATGCGTTGACCGACCGTGGTACCTGGTTGAGCTTCAAGAACCGGGACGGTTTGTCGGTGTTGGTCGAGGGCGACACCCGCTTGTTCAACCAGTACGGGGTGATTGCAGTGAACCCGGCACGGCACCCGCACGCCAAGGCCGCCCTGGCGCAGCAATTCATCGACTGGGTGGTCTCGCCGGCCGGTCAGTCGTCCATCGCTGGGTACAAGGTGGGTGGCGAGGCCCTGTTTTTCCCCAACGCCAGACCCTGAACGCCCTGGGTGGCGCGGTGCGGGTGCCTGGGTTTGGCTCTGCCCCCTGTGTCTCCTGGTGAGACCTGCCTGCCAGGACTTGGCGGGACGACAGAGTCCCGACGTGACCAGGGGATAGTGGCCTCACGTTTAGAATGATTTCAACAACCTGATGCTTTCGGATGTCCGAAGGCCACCCCATGGAGACCCTGCATGCGCGTTCAATTTGAAGTCAACGGCAAATCGGTGTCGATCGATGCTGCGCCCAACACCCTGCTGGTGCAGGCCTTACGGGACCAGTTGCAACTCACCGGCACCCACGTCGGGTGCGACACCGCCCAATGCGGCGCTTGTACCGTGATGGTCGATGGCCGGTCGGTCAAGTCGTGCAACGTGCTGGCCGCGCAAGTCGATGGCGCCAAGATCACCACCATCGAAGGCTTGGCCAAGGCCGATGGCACGCTGCACCCGATGCAGGCGGCCTTCAAGGAGTGTCACGGCCTGCAGTGTGGCTTTTGCACCTCAGGCATGGTGATGAGCGCGGTGGATCTGTGCCAGCGCCACCCCAACGCCACCGAAGCCCAGATTCGCGAACAACTCGAGGGCAACCTGTGCCGTTGCACGGGTTACCAGAACATCGTTCAGGCCGTGCAGCAAGGCGCGGCCGCCATGAAGGCCTGAGGCCTCAGACCCACCCCCGGTACGCCCCGAGCAAGGACCCGACACCATGTATGCATTCACCTACGAGCGTCCCACCAGCCTGTCCGATGCCCAGCGCCTGATCGGTGCCGGCGGACAAGCCCTGGCGGGCGGACAAACCCTGCTGGCCTCCATGAAACAGCGGCTGGCCAGCCCCGAACAACTGGTCGATCTGGGCCGCATTGCCGAATTGCAGGGCGTGTGCCAGGACGGACAGTCCCTGGTCATCGGCGCCATGACCCGCCATGCCGATGTGGCCGCCAACGCACTGGTGCGACAACACATCCCGGCGCTGGCTGAACTCGCAGGCCAGATTGGCGACAAGCAGATTCGTGCCATGGGCACCTTGGGCGGCTCGGTCGCTAACAACGACCCGGCAGCCTGCTACCCCAGCGCCGTGCTGGCCCTGGAGGCCACGGTGCACACCACCCAGCGCAAGATCCCGGCCGCTGATTTTTTCCAGGGCCTGTACAGCACAGCGCTCGAGGCTGGCGAGTTGATCACGGCCATCAGCTTTCCCATCCCCGCCAAGGCGGTGTACCTGAAGTTCCAGCAACCCGCCTCCCGCTTTGCGTTGGTGGGCGTGTTTGTGGCCCAAACGGCGGGTGGCGTTCGTGTGGCAGTCACGGGTGCAGCCTCGGGTGGGGTGTTTCGGCACGCGGGGCTCGAAGCCGCGCTCACCCAAAGCTTCACCCCGGCAGCGGCGGCTGCCGTGCGCGTGGACTCGAGCGACCTCAACACCGACTTGCACGCCAGCGCTGACTACCGCGCTCATCTCATTGGCGTGCTGACCCAGCGCGCAGTGCAGCAACTCGGCGCCTGAGCGCCAGGGGCGGCATGACCTCCATTGACAGCCTGATCCAGGCGCTGCAAAGCGAGGGCTATGAACCCGACCGCCGTCTCGCCACGGCGGTGTTTCTCGCGCTTAAACTGCAACGTCCCCTGTTGCTCGAAGGCGAGCCGGGTGTGGGCAAGACCGAGCTGGCCAAGGCCCTCACCCGGGTGTTGCAACGACAGCTGTTGCGCTTGCAGTGCTACGACGGCATGGAGCTGCGCGAGGCGCTGTACGAGTGGAATTACGCCGCCCAGATGCTGCACATGCGGGCGGCACAGAGCGCCACCGTGGAGGCCGATCAGATCGAGCGCGAGGTCTATCAACCGCGCTACCTGATCCGCCGTCCCTTGCTGCAGGCCTTGCAAACCCCCGAACCCGGCGCCTTGTTGCTGATCGACGAGGTCGACCGTGCGGACGAGCCCTTTGAAGCCTTTTTGCTGGAATATCTGGGCGAGTACCAGGTCAGCATCCCCGAGCTGGGCACGGTGCAGGCCATGGTTCGTCCGGTCACCCTGCTCACCAGCAACCGCACACGCGAGCTGCACGATGCGGTCAAGCGTCGCTGCCTGTACCACTGGATGGACTACCCCGATCGGGACCGCGAACTCGCTATCGTGCGTCGGCAGGTGCCCGAGGCGGGTCAGGCACTCGCGCGCCAGGTAGCCGAGGTGCTGGCGCGTTTGCGCGGCCCCGAGTGGGCCGACCAGTTTCAACGCAGCCCCGGCATTGCCGAGACGGTGGAGTGGTCCCGCGCGCTGGCCGCCTTGGGTGCGCAATCGATTGACCCCGAGGTGCTCATCCAAACGGCTGGGCTGCTCTACAAGCAACGCGAGGACATCGAGACCCTGACGCAGGCCGCCACCGCGGTGTTGCAGCCCGCCTGAAGGTCTGCGCCGTGCTGGTGGCCGACAACCTCCTGGGCTTTGGGCGAGCCTTGAGACGTGCTGGCGTGCCGGTGGACAGCTCACGCATCGCATTGGCGCAGGCGTCGATGCGGTGGGTGGATCTGTCGAACCGCGACGATGTCTGCGCGGCGTTCGAGACCGTGATGGTCAGCCGCGAAAGCGATCGCGCCGTGTTTCGCGAACTCTTTGCTCGCTATTTTCAGGCGCCGGCTGCGCAAAACCTGCCCATGACGCCGGCTGCCGAGGCGCCATCGCCCGGGCAGGACGAAACGCCAGCCCCGCAGCGCGCCCTGGATGCCCTGATCCCGGCTGCGCTGGCTGCAGAAACTCCCTCCGACGACACCGACCAAGACGAGGACGACGACACGACCGCCGATGCCCGCTTCAGTGCCAGCCAGCGCGAGCGCCTTCAGCAGGCGGATTTCCGCACGCTCGACGCCTGGGAGTACCGCCAGGTGGAGCGCTGGGCGCGCAAGATCCGAGGCGTGTTGCCGCAGCACCCGGGTCGTCGCACGCGGGCCGGCACACGCGGAAGCCAGCCGCACTGGCCGCGCGCGTTGCGCGAGGCCGCGCGCCTGCAGGGGGAGGTGCTGCGCGTGCCGCGACGCACCCGCCGCAAGCAACCGCTGCCCTTGCTGGTGCTGGTCGATGTCTCAGGGTCCATGGAGCGCTACACGCGTTTGCTGATGGCGTTCTTGCATGCGGCCACGCGGGACGCACGACGGCGCGATGTGTTTGCCATCGGCACGGCACTCACCGACCTCACCGCGGCCTTTCGCCAGGCCGACACCGACCGCATGCTCACCGAGGCCTCGCTGCGCATCCCCGACTTTGCCGGGGGCACGCGATTGGGCTCGGCATTGGCGGGTTTGTTGCGCGCGCACGCGCGCCGGCTGGTCGGGCGGCGCACCGTCACGCTCCTCATCACCGATGGGCTGGACACCGGCGAGCCGGCCGAACTCGACGCTGCGCTGGCGGGGCTCAAGCGTCACACCGGGCGTTTGCTGTGGCTCAACCCGATGCTGCGTTTTGAGGGCTATCAACCCCTGGCGCGTGGGGCCCGTGTCATGAGCCGGCAGGTGGATGCCATGCTCCCGGTTCATAATCTGGAGTCTTTGCAGTCCCTGGCGCACAGCCTGCAGCGTTTGCTGCAGACCTGAGGCCGTGACGATCCAGGTCTGCAGCGGCGTGCATCCCCCCAGGATGCGCGCAGGCCCTCTTCCCTGAATTGATTTGATTTCCGGAGTTTTTCCATGGACATGCAAGCCAGCCGTTCTCTCGCCATCACCCAACAGCAGGCATGGGAAGCCCTCAACGACCCCACGATTCTCAAGGCCTGCATTCCTGGTTGTGACAAGCTGGAGAGCACGGGTGAGAACCAATTCGCCGTGGGCATGGCGCTCAAGATCGGCCCGGTGTCGGCCAAATTCAGTGGCAAGATCCAGTTGGCCGACCTGAACCCGCCAGCCAGCTACACCTTGAGCTTTGAAGGGCAGGGCGGCGTGGCCGGTTTTGGCAAGGGCACGGCCAGCGTGACGCTGGTGCCGATCGAGGCAGGCTGTGAGTTGCAATACACCGTGCATGCGCAGGTGGGGGGCAAGATCGCCCAGCTGGGCCAACGCCTGATCGACGGTGCTGCCAAGTCGCTGGCCGAGGATTTCTTCAAACGCTTTGACGCCGCGGCAGCGGAGCGATTTGCTGCCAGCGCGGCCCAGGCAGACGCTGGTGCCACGGCTGATACGGCCTCGCCGGCCGCCACGCCCGCAGCCGGCTCGTCCAACACCTGGATGTGGGGGGTCGGCGCTGCCGTGCTGGCCGCCGCCGTCTGGCTCCTCACCCGCTGACGTGCTGCCCAGCCTGCAGCTCTCGCCGCGCTTGCTGTGCGTGGGCCATGTGGCCCTGGATCTGGCCTTTGGCGTGGAGGCCTTTCCGGCGCAACCCACCAAGACGCCGGCGCACACGTTTCATCAAGGGGTGGGAGGCATGTCGGCCAATGCGGCCGTGGCCATTGCCCGCCTGGGTGCGCAGGTGCGGTTCGCCGGTCCCGCGGGGGAAGATGCGTCGATCGACGTCTTCCGCGCTCATTTCCGCCGCGAGGGCGTGGATGCCGTGGGGCTCACCTCCACGCCTGGGCAGACCAGTTCGGTCTCCACCATCGTCATCGATGCGCGGGGTGAGCGGATGATCTTCAACCACCGCGGCAGTGCACTCATGGTACCGCCGCCTTTCAACCCGGCCTGGCTGGCCGACACCCAGGTGTTGCTGACCGATCCGCGATGCATGAGCTGGGCGCAGGCGGCCTTGCAGGAGGCCCGGCACCGCGGTGTCATCAGCCTGCTCGATGGGGATGTCGCACCCGCCGAGGATGTGTGGCGATTGCTGCCCCTGGCCGACTGGGTGGCGTTTTCGGAGCCCGGTCTGGCGGTGCACCAACCCGGCGACCCTGCGCAGGGCTTGGCCCGCCTGTGGTCACGGTTGGGGGCGGGGCCCCAGGTGCTGGCGGTCACCCTGGGCGAGCGCGGCGTGTTGTGGCAGCGGCGTGGCGAGCCTGTGCACCATGTGCCTGCTTTTGCCGTTGAGGGTGTGTGCGACACGCTGGGGGCGGGCGACACGTTTCATGGCGCGCTGGGCCTGGCGCTGGCGCAGCGCTGGGACGACGCGACCGCCTTGCGCTTTGCATCGGCCGCCGCTGCGCTGAAGTGCCAGCGCTCGCCCGGCATCCTGGGGGCGCCGCGCTTGCACGAAGTGCTCGCCCTGCTGAGTGCCTCATAGGCTTTTCTGTTTCTTGGCCAGAGCCGCCTTTGCCTGCCGTTTGACCTTTTCTTGACCGACTGACCATGCGTTTGCTGTTTGACTCTTGTTGGCGTGCGTTGGCTTACACCCTGCATGCGCGGGTGATGGCTTACTCACTGTTGCCTTTGGCCTTGATGGGGGCGTTGGCCCTGGGCTGGGGCTACTACTTCTGGGAGCCCACCGTCGGCTGGGTACGCGACACCCTGTTCACCTGGGCCTGGGTGCAGTGGGCACTGGGTTGGCTACACATGCAGGGTCGGCCAGATGTGTTTGTCACCCTGGCGCCGCTCCTGGTGATCCTGGCCATCACGCCGTTGCTGGTGGTCTTGAGCCTGCTGGCTGTGTCGTGGATGATGACGCCCCTGCTGGTCAACCGGGTGGCCCAGCGACGCTTTCCCCAGTTGGAGCGCCGCGAGGGGGCCAGCCTGCTGGCCAGCCTGGGCTGGACGTTGGGCTGCACCGTGCTCGCGCTGATCGGGTTTGTGCTCACCATGCCGCTCTGGCTGATTCCCCCCCTGGTGATGGTCATTCCCCCGCTGGTGTGGGGCTGGCTCACCTACCGCTTGATGGCCTTCGCCGCACTGGCCCCGCACGCCAGTCGAGCGGCGCGCATCGAGATCCTGCGACGCCACCGTCTGCCGCTGTTGCTCATGGGGCTGGTGGCCGGCTATCTGAGTGCCTTGCCCAGTGTGTTTTGGGCCTCGGGTGCGTTGATGGCGGCTGCCTTCTTGCTCCTGCTGCCCCTGGCCATCTGGACCTACTCGGTCATTTTTGCGTTCACCGCTTTGTGGTTTTCGCATTACACCCTCACCGCCTTGCGCAACTTGCGCGCTGAGCCGCTCGCTGCCCAGGCGACAACCGTGCAGCCGGTGGACGCGATAGCATTGCCGCATGAACACCCCACACGCCGCCCCTGACGCCATGGCCTCCACCTCTTCCCAGCCGGCGACCGTCTCTCGCCCTGACATCGGTCTCATCATCGTGGGGGATGAAATTCTCTCGGGCAAGCGGTCAGACAAGCACATGGCCAAGGTGATCGAGTTGCTCAACGCGCGCGGACTGAACCTGGCCTATGCCGATTACGTGGGCGACTCGCCCGAGCGCATCACCCGCACACTCGAGCGTGCCTTTGCCAGTGGCGACCTGGTGTTCTCGTGCGGTGGCATTGGGGCCACGCCGGACGACCACACCCGACAGTGCGCGGCCAAGGCCCTGGGGGCTGAGCTGGTGCTGCACCCCGAAGCGGAGTTGCTCATTCGCGAACGCATGCAGGATGTGGCTCGCGAGCAGGGCGTCCCCTACGAGCCCGAGCGGGCCGACAACGTGCACCGTCTCAACATGGGGGTGTTTCCCGCCACGGCCGAGATCATCCCGAACCCGTACAACAAGATTCCGGGCTTCACCTGCCGCTCTCCGGGCGGTGTGGGCGCGGTGCACTTCGTTCCTGGCTTTCCCGTGATGGCCTGGCCGATGATCGAGTGGGTGCTGGACCAGCACTATGGACATTGGTTCCAGCGTGCGTCCTGGCTCGAGAAGTCGGTCATTGTGTTCGGCGCGATGGAAGCGTCGCTCACCCCCCTGATGGAGGCGCTGGAGGCGCGTTTTGCTGGCGTGAAGGTGTTCAGCCTGCCCAGCGTGGATCACCCCGAGTACGGCCGCCATATCGAACTCGGTGTCAAAGGCCATCCCGATCTGGTGAATCCGGCGTATCCCGCCATGCTGGCCGATTTGCACGTTTTTGGTGCAAAATTAGGCCCCGAATTGGTGCGACAATCCTGAGAAACCCAAAACAGTGCATGCCGATGGGCGTCAAGCGCTGGCGCCTGGCTAGACTGGCGTCCAGGGCCAGTGAAGTTTCCAGTCAAGCACCAGGGGAAAACAGGCACAATTGCAGGTTCTGCGTGGACTGGCGCACAAGGCGGCCCGATGGCACAAAACCTGCTCAATCCGCAACGAGCTTATTTTCGTAACTACCCCCTCTCCAGGAGATTTTGATGGCCAAGACCGTCGCTGACGTGATGAAGATGGTGAAAGACAATGAAGTCAAGTTTGTTGACTTCCGTTTCACCGATACCCGTGGCAAGGAACAGCACGTGAGCGTGCC
>JACCDL010526380.1_pt1 | contig 16459 bp, 12 predicted proteins | sample 7441931 | NCBI WGS metagenome assembly JACCDL01 (sample SAMN15323437, study PRJNA562643) | freshwater metagenome | isolation source: river surface water | place: USA:Blue River Watershed | collected 2017-08-16 | reverse complement strand
CTCCAAACCGGTCGCATCCAAAGTTGCGAGTGGTGTCATTAATCCGGTCACGGGCAGACGCATAGTGCAAACTTGGATGATCGACACTTTTTTACCCTTTGCCCTCAAAGCATAAAGCGATTTAGAGCAACTATTAAACAGTAAGATTGTTCAAGAAGCGCCGGTCATCTTAATTCATCCTTCTGCACAAATGCAAGAAAGTTTTGACTACCGACTTACGCACGAAAATGTGTACTTGCAAAAAAACAATACCGAAGCATTTGAACAATCGATGCACGCTCCTTTTGGGACGCGACAAATCCACCAAACTATTTGGATGGATTTAAATACAATGATAAATGCTTGGAAAGAAAGATTGATTTCAAAGGAACAATATATTGAAGCTAATTTTGATATGGACGACTTACATGTCATTGAAACTGGTGTTGAATGGAAGGGATACCAAGCAAAAAGAATTTTATTCAGTGACGGATTAAGCAGTATGGAAAATCCCTATTTTAAAGGACTCCCCTTTGCACCAAATAAAGGAGAGGCATTGATTGTAGAAATAAAAGGATTGCCTGCAAAAGCCATTTACAAACACAATATTTCAATTGTGCCTTGGAAGGACCAATTATTTTGGGTCGGATCCAATTATGAATGGCAATATGAAAATACACTGCCCACTGAAACCTTTAGGATTAAAATAGAAACAGCTTTAACCCAATTGTTAAAAACACCATTTACAATCATCGATCATATAGCTGGGCTAAGGCCTGCCAATCAAGAGCGCAGGCCTTTTGTTGGCTTACATCCTAACTATCCTTCGATTGGTATATGTAATGGCATGGGCACCAAAGGCTGTTCTCTAGCCCCCTATTTTGCGCAAGCCTTAATTGACCATTGCGAAAATGCAACCCCCATTCATCCAGAAGCAAGCTTGGAAAGATTCAAAATAATTTTAGAAACCCAATCTTTTCAAGCATAAATAATGACAATAATATTTATCTTTATTTTCAACCCATTTATTTAAACTTATTTCTACCACTCAATGACAGAAGATCAAAAGACTTATTATAATATTCCAATTGCCTACCGCAAAATGGAAAATTTGCATATTGTGTTTTGGATCTTTAAAGACATTGGCTGGTGTATGGGCTTTTCTTGGCTAGGCATTTTGATGATCATACCTACCATGATCATTTCGATTGTGATTGCATGGAGAACAAGAAATATTGTTTCTGAATTGTGTCACAATTTGGCCATCACGGTTTGGATTTCGGCAAACTCCTTTTGGATGTGTACTGAATTTTTTGGAGTAGATCATCTTCCAATAGGCTATGGCATGCATGTAAAACATTTAGCCATGATCCCATTTGTCATTGGTATGCTGATACTAGCCTATTATTATCTTTGGTACAAACCAAGACATCAAGAAGCCCCACAAACCTTATAAATATTTCTTGAGTCGGTAGGATTGTATAAAAGTAGCTAATCCTAAAATAGAGATGGTTAAAAAAGCCCATCTTAATCCAAGCGCGCCAGATAAAAAACCAACAATTGGTGGGCCAATTAAAAATCCAAAGAACCCAATAGAGGAAACAGAAGCCAATGCAATACTTGCTTGTCCGGGCTCTGCCGATTTTCCCACACTTCCATAGATGGTTGGTATCACTGAGGATACACCAAAGCCAACTAACATAAATCCAATCGTACTTGTAAGGATGGTGGGATAAATAATCGCTACGACCAATCCTATGGTAACTAATAAACCACTTAACATTAATTGTTTTCTTGGTCCCCAATAATTAATAAGTGCATCTGCAAACATTCTCCCTGTGGTCATACAGGCCATGAAACTGATATAGCCAATCGTACGTTGACTCTCTGTTACTTTCACGACGGATTGATAAAACACCCCACTCCAGTCAAACATCATACCCTCGCATATCATATTACTTAAGGCAATCAATCCAAACTGAAACATTAAAGGTGTTGGCTTCGTCCACATTTTTTTTAACGGCTCTTTGTTGGAAGCACTATGTAATAAATGCATTTGTGTAGTGAAAAGAAAAATATAGCCTAAAGTAAGAATGACTAAAAATTGAAGGAGGGGTGACATGGATGCTGCTATAAAATAGCTCCCTATTAATCCACCAACAAAACCAGCCATACTCCAGAATCCGTGGAAACTAGAAATAATACTTTTATCAAATAATTTAGCCAATTCAACCGCTTGCGTATTCACTGACACATTGAACAAATTTCCAATCATTCCAAAAACAAATAGTGCAATGGCAAGGTGCGCCACCATTGTTTCGGCAGCCCAACCAATATTGACCAATGCCAAAGGATATAAAATGGATGCAATTTTGAGCATTTTATTACTACCATGCCTTGCTGTCAAACTACCCGAAATGGGTATCCCCAAAAAGGAACCAAGGGGCAGAAATAAAAGCATCCCCCCAAACTGTGCATCCGTCAAGCCTAAAGCCAATTTAATGTCTGGTATTCTACTTGCCCAACTTGCAAAACAGATCCCTGTAAAGAAAAAATAACCCGATAAAATTGCACGCCTGGACTGTTTGGATATACTTGATTCACTCATGGCCCAAAGATCGGTATTTTATAGGATTTGGGCTATATTTGCAGACCTTTCAATTTAATAGTAAGCTATGTATCGTACACACCATTGTGGTCAGTTAAATATTCAATTTGTCAACCAAGAAGTAACCCTTGCAGGTTGGGTACAAACCATTCGTAAATTCGGCGCCATCACTTTTGTGGACCTTAGAGATCGCTATGGTATTACACAGTTATTATTAGGAGAAGCACTACAAGCACAACTTGATGCTCAGCCTTTGGGTAGAGAATTTGTACTTCAAGCAAAAGGGAATGTGATTGAACGTTCAAGTAAAAACGCCAATATTCCAACAGGTGAAATAGAAATCAATGTCACTGAATTTAAAATTTTAAATGCATCTATTGTTCCTCCATTCACCATTCAGGACGATACCGATGGCGGCGATGATATTAGAATGAAATACCGCTTCTTGGACCTAAGAAGAAATGCAGTAAAAAAGAACCTTGAATTAAGGTATAGTGTAAATCGTGCAACGCGTAATTATTTACATGAAAAAGGATTCATGGATATTGAAACGCCCTTCTTAATTAAGTCTACTCCAGAAGGAGCGCGTGATTTTGTGGTGCCAAGTAGAATGAACCCAGGTGAATTTTATGCACTTCCTCAATCTCCACAAACCTTCAAGCAATTGTTGATGGTCAGTGGTTATGATCGTTATTATCAAATTGTAAAATGTTTTAGAGACGAAGATTTAAGAGCAGACCGTCAGCCTGAGTTTACGCAGATTGACTGTGAAATGAGTTTCGTAGAGCAAGAAGATATCTTGAATATGTTTGAAGGTCTTATTAAAAGCATCTTTAAAGACGTTAAAAATATAGATTATACAGAAGCAGTTCAAAGAATGACATGGGAAGACGCAATGTGGCATTATGGAAATGACAAGCCAGACATTCGCTTTGGTATGGAATTATGCAATTTGAAAAAACCAGCCCATGTATTTTATGACAAGGCCGACCAAGCAGCATTGATTAACGGGGTTGACTTTAAAGTATTTGATGAAGCAGAAACCGTGATCGCGATTGCCGCACCAGGATGCAGTGAGTTCACCCGCAAACAAACAGACGAATTAACAGAGTGGGTTAAGCGTCCACAGATTGGCATGAAAGGCATGGTCTTTATCAAATGTAATGCGGATGGCACCTTTAAAAGTAGCGTAGATAAATTTTACACAGAAGATAAATTGAAAGCTATCGCTACAGCTGCAAATGCAAAAGCTGGAGATTTAATTTTAATTTTAGCAGGTGCCGAAGAAAGAACACGTAAGGCTATTAGTGAATTAAGATTAGAATTAGGAAAGCAATTAGGATTCAGAAAAGAGGATGAATTTAAGTTATTGTGGGTAATGGACTTCCCATTATTTGAATACGACGAAGAAGGCAACCGTTGGGTAGCAAGACACCATCCATTCACCTCTCCAAAGCCAGATCATATCGACATCATGATCCATAATGCGCCAGAGATCAAAGATGCTGCAAAATATTTAGAACATCCTTATGCAACTATCAAAGCCAATGCCTATGATATGGTATTGAATGGTAACGAAATAGGCGGAGGTTCAATCCGTATTTTCCAAAGAAACCTTCAAGAGAAAATGTTTGCTGCGCTAGGTATGACCCCAGAAGAAGCACAACATAAATTTGGTTTCTTACTAGGTGCATTTGAGTATGGCGCACCTCCACATGGTGGTATCGCCTTTGGTTTTGATAGATTATGTGCCTTATTAGGTGGCAGTGAAAGTATTAGAGACTTTATTGCGTTCCCTAAAAATAATAGCGGACGTGATGTGATGTTGGATGCACCAAGTAGCATCGACGATAAACAATTCGACGAATTGCATATCAAACTTAATTTAAAGTAGTCCTATGCAACAACCTTCAAAATTGTATGTAGTATTATCTTATCTATTACTTCCAATAGGATTGTTCTTTGGTTTTTTAGATAGCATCTTACTTGTTTCTGCCTTAGCTAACCCAGGTGCATTGATTCTAGTTTTTGCAATGGCATGTATCGTCATCTATATTTTTGCCAGCTTTAAATTTTTGAAGTTTGGAGTTGAAAGAGAACAAATACAAACCACTGCCTTGAAAGACTGGATTAAAGTAAACGCCTTTGTAAGTCTATTGATGTTTAGTTTGATTTTCTTAAATGCTGTAAGCATATTGATCTCTAACGATGCTACGCTAACTGGTTTTGTGGATGAATTTTTAGCGCAACAAACTGGATTACCTCCTGAATTCAATAGCCAATTTGTATTAAAGATCATGCGCACTGCCTCTTATATTTTGTTTGTCATTGGCGCAGCAGGTATATTACATGTTCGCATGACTTTAAAATTAGTCAAAGAATACGATTACCTCTTCGAATAGTAAATGGTGTAACTTTATACCAATGAATCAGCATATCCCTTTAGCCGAACGTTTACGTCCACAATCTTTGACGGACTTAATTGGACAAGAGCACCTGTCGGGAGCAAATAGCGTGCTGCAAAAAGCAATTCAAAAGGGCAAAGTACCTTCCATGATTTTATGGGGCCCTCCTGGGGTAGGAAAAACCACCCTTGCTAATATCATCGCAACCACATTTAACAGCGCCTATTATCAATTGAGTGCTATTAGTAGCGGTGTGAAAGAGTTGAGAGAAGTGATTGAAGAAGCGAAGACCAAGGATGGTGCGATTTTATTTATAGACGAGATTCACCGATTCAACAAAGGCCAACAAGATGCTTTATTAGGTGCAGTAGAAAAAGGCATCATCACCTTAATAGGTGCCACAACAGAAAACCCAAGTTTCGAAGTCAATAGTGCTTTACTTAGTAGATGTCAAGTTTTTATTTTAAAAGCATTAGATAAAACAGCACTCACTCATCTTGTTTCGCAAGCGGTTGAAAGAGATCCACTTTTTAAGCAACATAGTATAGTCATAAAAGAAACGGAAGCCTTGTTTCAACTTTCTGGAGGAGATGGCAGGAAACTACTCAATTTATTAGAACTTTCCGTAGAAGCCTTAATTGGAACAAGCAACCATGATTTACCATTGCAGCTGACCAATGACTGGGTGATGCAAGTGGCGCAAACCAATATTGCACTCTATGATAAAAACGGAGAACAGCATTATGACATCATATCCGCATTTATTAAAAGCATGCGTGGATCAGATCCAAATGGTGCTATCTATTGGCTTTCTAGGATGATTGCAGGAGGCGAAGAAGTGAAATTTATTGCTAGACGTATGTTGATTTTTGCCAGTGAAGATATTGGCAACGCGAATCCAAATGCATTTTTACTAGCCAATAGCTGCTTTGATGCAGCACATAAAATTGGATACCCAGAAAGCAGGATCATACTTTCACAATGCGCCATTTACTTAGCGAGTTCTCCTAAAAGCAATGCTTCCTATGAAGCGATCAACAGCGGATTGGCATTGGTACAAAAAACAGGCAACCTACCTGTACCCTTACACCTTCGTAATGCGCCAACAAAATTGATGAAAGATTTAAATTATGGCAAGGATTACCAATACGCACATTTAGGTGAAAACAATTTCTTAGAACAGGAATACCTGCCAGATGAAATAAAGGGCACCGCCTTATTCCAGCCTCAAAAAAATGCAAGAGAAGAAGAACTAAAGAAGTTCTTGCATGAAAGATGGAAAGGCAAGTATGGATATTAGGAGTTTTTAGGCTATTTTTTCTGGAACAGCTCTGCCAACTATTCCACTCGCGGCGCCGCGGTCCCCACCCTCGTGGTATTCCGCATCTTCATTTACATCCCATAAGTCAAACAATTCTTTGCCTGCAATAATATTCTTAGCTGCTAACATCGCAGTCATCATGCTATGGTCTTGGTTATTGTATTTATGCATACCATTACGACCCACTAAATAAAGTCCTTTGTATGCTTTTAATGCTTCTCTAATTACATTCAAATGGTCTTTGTATTCGTGGTCATATACAGGATACGCTTTAGGTTGTCTCACTACATATCCATCTACCACTGCTGATGGCTTGGTTAAACCAATTTGATCTATTTCTTTTGTACCCAACGCAATTAAATCCTCATTGCTACTTGCCCATAAGCCATCTCCTTCGAAACAGAAATACTCCAATCCATAACAAGCCATTTCTGGATCTGGCACCATGTAGGGACTCCAAGACTTAAAGTTTTGAATACGACCTACTTTTACATTTGGTTCATGGATATAAATCCAGTTATCACTAAATGCATCTTGGTCTTTACAAATCAATACCACCGTTAAAAAGTCTCTATATTTTAATTGACTTGCTGCATGTAATACAGGTGCACTAAATGCAGGTGCTACTGCTGGAATTAATTCACGCATAGGCGCAGAAGACAATACATAATCAAATCCTTCCAATACGGCACCATTGCTGGTATATACCTTCCAACTATCTCCAGTCTTTTCTATTTTTTGTACGCCTGTATTCATCTCTATCTTCACGCCCAATGCCTTACTCTTTACCACACAGGCTTCCCACATCATCCCTGGACCACGTTTTGGATAACGGAATGAATCAATCAAAGTTTTAATCACGTCTCCTTTGCTCTTTTTACCAGATGGTTTAAATAAAGCATTCCATACTGCACTACTTAAAGACAAACCTTTAATACGCTGCGCTGCCCAGTCTGCAGAAATCTCTTTACATGGAATACCCCATACTTTTTCAGTATAGGTTTTAAAGAAAATATTGAACAATCTTTTTCCAAATTGATTGGTTACCCAATCTTCGAAATTCTGAGGATCCTTGATTGGAAATAGTTTTGCATTTAAATAACTCATCACACATAAGAAGCTTTCAAAGATGCCTAATTTCATCAATGCTTCAAATGCAGCTAATGGATAAGAGAAGAATTTTTTATTGTAAAATATTCTTGAACTTCTTGGACGCTCTAATAATTCATCCGATAAGATTTCTGTCCAGAAATCTTCCACTTCTTTAGATTTTGAAAAAAAGCGATGACCACCAATATCAAAATGATACCCTTTGTAGGATTCTGTTCGAGAAATACCTCCCACATATTGTGGATCTTTCTCAAATACAGTTACATCTTGTGCGGCTTTACCTAATAAATAGGCAGCAGTTAAACCTGCTGGACCTGCACCAATTATTGCTACTTTTTTGCTCATGTGGGGATCAAATTTGGGCAAAATTGCAAAATAAAGTTGGGATTGCCCTCATTAATCGACAATGAATTTGGTTTATCCCCTATTTTTGTGCCTATGTCAAACCATTCCAACATAAATTGGGTAACAAAGCCGTTTTCAGCCCTAACAGTAGATGAATTGTATGCTATTTTAAGACTCAGATCCGAGGTATTTGTAGTAGAACAAAACTGTGTGTTTTTAGATATGGATAACAATGACCAAATTGCATACCATACCATGGGATGGATCGGGACAGATTTAGTAGCGAGTACAAGGTTATTTGACGTTGACCAATCCTATAAAGGCTATCAAAGTATTGGACGTGTTGTTGGTTCACCACGATATAGAGGCATTGGTGCTGGCAAAGCTTTAATGCAATACTCCATAGCCGAATGTGAAAGACTTTTTGGAAAAGCTGCTATTAAAATTGGTGCACAATTGTACCTTAAAAAATTCTACGAAGAACAAGGTTTTGAAAAATCTGGCGACATGTATTACGAAGATGCGATTGAGCATATACCAATGATCAGAAAGTAAACTACTTCATTTCAATTGCTAAAAACTGTGCCGTATGTGTTTTTGATTTTTTGATCATCTCCTCTGGAGTACCAATAAATTGAACCATGCCCCCTGCCGATCCCCCTTCTGGCCCCATGTCAATAATATGATCGGCCATTTTAATCACATCCATATTGTGTTCAATGACCAATACGGTATTGCCTCTATCTACTAAGCGATTCAATACGCCAATCAATAATTGAATGTCTTGAAAATGCAAACCAGTAGTAGGTTCATCTAAAATATAAAAGGTTTTACCCGTATCTTTTTTACCTAATTCAGTAGCAAGCTTAATACGTTGCGCTTCGCCTCCACTTAAGGTCACTGCAGATTGCCCTAAAGTGATATAGCCTAATCCCACTTCCTGAAGTACTTTCACTTTTCTGTAAATAAATGGCACCGCTTGGAAAAATTCACAAGCTTCCTCTACCGTCATATTTAAAACATCACTGATAGATTTGCCTTTATACCTTATTTCTAAGGTCTCTCTATTGTATCTTTTACCAGCGCATTTTTCACAATGCACGTATACGTCTGGCAAGAAATTCATTTCAATCACACGCATACCGCCACCTTCACAAACTTCACACCTTCCTCCTTTTACATTAAAAGAAAAACGACCCGCTTGATAACCTCTAATCTTTGCTTCTGGTACGGCAGCAAATAAGGTTCTAATATCTGTAAAGAAACCACAATAAGTGGCTGGGTTACTTCTTGGCGTACGGCCAATAGGCGATTGATCTATCTCAATCACTTTATCAATATGTTCTAGCCCCGAAACCGATGCATAAGGCATTGGCTTGGTCTTACTATCATAACAATGTTGAGACAAAATTGGATACAAGGTTTCATTGATCAAAGTAGACTTGCCAGAACCACTCACCCCAGTCACCAAAGTTAAAGTACCTAAAGGGAAACGCACATTCACCTTTTTTAAAGTATTGCCAGTGGCTCCTTTTATTTCGATAAAATGTCCATTTCCTTTTCTACGCTCAGTCGGAAGATCAATTGCTTTTTTACCTGCCAAATACAATGCTGTGTCCGACTTTAATTTTAAAAATGATTTTGGTGTGCCAGCAGCAACCACATGACCTCCATGAATACCCGCTTTTGGTCCAATGTCCACCAAGTAGTCCGAAGCCATCATAATATCCTTATCATGTTCTACTACTAAAACCGTATTGCCAATATCTCTTAATTGTTTCAATGCAACAATTAATCGCCGGTTATCTCTTTGATGTAAACCAATAGAAGGCTCATCTAGAATATAAGTAATGCCTTGCAATTGTGAGCCAATTTGTGTCGCCAATCGAATACGTTGCGATTCTCCGCCACTCAATGATTTTGAAGGTCTACTTAAAGACAAATACGAAAGCCCCACATTCATTAAAAATTCAATCCTATCATTGATTTCTTTTAATATACCTGTCGCAATTTGCGTGTCTTTTTTATCTAGTTTTTTAGGTAATGCTAAAAACCATTCTTGCAAGTCGTTTAAATGCATTTCATTCAATGCTGCAATATTCAATTCATTGACTTTAAACCAAAGACTTTCTTTTTTTAACCTAGCCCCATTACAAGCAGTACAGGTATTTAGCTCCATAAAGCTTTCCACCCAAGCTTTTAGATGATCGGTACTTTGTGAGGAGGTAAACCATCTTTTTAACATGGGCACAATTCCTTCATAACTACCGGTATAGGTATCTGGAATGTTTTCGTCGTTTAAATCCAACCCCAAACTAGCACTAATATTTTTATCGCCAAATAAAAGCAAATCCATCTGTTCTTTGGATAAACTTTCAATGGATTTATCTAAACTTATTTTATGCTTTCTTGCAAATTGCTTCACCTGTGTAAATACACTTGCTTCTCTTGCTTCACCCAATGGCACAATGGCACCTGCATTCACGCTAAGTGATTTATCGGGCATGATTAAATCCATGTCGATCGTATACACATTCCCTAAACCTTTACAAGTAGGACAGGCTCCATAGGGAGAGTTAAATGAGAAGCTATTGGGAGAAGGTGTTTCATAACTTAAACCAGTTTCAATACACATCAATTGTTTTGAATATTGAACTGTTTTTTCCTTCCCTTCTTCTAAGACAAACAATAAATCCTTTCCCATTTTCAAACTCTGTTGCACACTGTCTGCTAACCTAGTTTTCATGGCATCGTTCACAGGGATACGATCTACTACTATTTCGATATCATGAATTTTATAACGATCCACCTGAAATTTTGGCCTTAACTCAATGATCTCTCCATCCACTCTTGCTTTCACAAATCCTTTCTTCCTAATTTCTTCAAATAATTCTCTATAATGCCCTTTTCGGCCTCTCACCACTGGAGCTAATAAATTAATCTTCTTATCCTTGAATTTTTTTTGAATATCCTGAATGATTTCTGCCTCAGAAAATTGAACCATGGGCTTGCCTGTCTCATAACTATATGCCTTACCAGCTCGGGCATATAATAAACGAAGAAAGTCATACAATTCAGTAACTGTTCCAACAGTAGACCTAGGATTTTTATTGGTCGTTTTCTGTTCTATGGCAATGACAGGAGACAATCCAGTAATCTGGTCAACATCTGGTCTTTCCATATCCCCCATAAATTGTCTGGCATAGGCACTAAAGCTTTCCATGTAACGACGCTGACCTTCATTGTAGATGGTGTCAAAAGCCAAAGAAGATTTACCACTACCACTAACCCCGGTAAAAACAACCAACTGGTTTTTTGGAATAGAAAGATCGAAATTCTTCAAATTATGCTCTCTGGCACCTACTACTACAATATGGTCGTTTGCTTTACTCATTGGATGGCGTAAAGTTATAACAACCATTCCTATATTTAGTTGACTAAACGCTGAAACATTTTGTAATTTTGCAGTAGTAATAAAACAAGCATGTTTCAAAAAGCGCCCACCTGGTTCCTTTATGCACGCAATCTTACCTTATTGGTTGCAGCAATACTGATAGGCACAAGTGCTTACTATAGTAGATCAAGGGTTTTTCTTTTATTGAATATAGATGGGGGCGTTAACCTTGATTTCTTTTTTAAATGGGCCACCTGGGGCGCAGAAGGATGGGTATGGATCCCCTATTTCATTGTTCTATTTAGTTGGTTTAAAAAAGATGCTAGATTCATTTTATTGAATTTTCTTTTATCCACTTTATTGACTCAAATTCCCAAAAATTTGATATGGAGCAATTTAAGTAGACCTATCGCAAGTGGTATACCCATGTCTGAGGTACATACCGTTAAGGGCGTGGTTATGCATTCTATGAATAGCTTCCCCTCTGGTCATACCGCTACGGCCTTTACATTATTCTTATTAACGACTTATCTATTTCCAACAAAAAAGGTTTTTATCATTGGCTTTTTATACGCAATCACATGTGCTTATTCAAGAGTTTATCTTGGACAACATTTTCCAATGGATTTAGGAGGCGGTATGCTTGTTGCAGTAATAAGTGTCCTGTTAAGTTGCTGGATTAGTAAAAAATTAAACCAAAAATTAGATGCAAAATCAATTTAAATTTTATTGTAAAAGAAGTTGGAGTAGTGTTGCGGTACTTCTTTTATTCACTGCGAATTTGCTTGGTCAAGACACGACAGAGCAAGTTAATTTATACACTAAGAATGATCCAGCACATTATAAAAAGCCCTATGTAATTTTGATTTCTGCAGATGGATTTAGAGCAGACTTTACAGAAAAATATGATGCTAAATTTTTGCAAACGATTCAACAAGTTGGTGTGCGTGCAAAATATATGCAACCATCCTACCCTTCTGTGACCTTCCCAAACCATTACACTATCGTCACAGGATTATACCCTTCTCACCATGGATTAGTAGACAATACCTATATTGACAAGGCTACGAATAAGCAATATAGCATGAGCAATAAACAAATGGTAAGTGAAGGTAAATGGTATGGCGGAACCCCATTATGGGTTTTAGCAGAACAACAAAAAATGCTTTCGGCTAGTTTTTTCTGGGTCGCATCTGAGGCAGATATCCAAGGTATTAAACCAACCTACCATTATATCTACAATGAAAAAACTAATATTGAAACAAGAATACAAGCGGTAAAAAATTGGTTGATGTTGCCAGAAGATAGAAGACCGCATATGATTACATTTTATTTTCCTGATGTAGACCATGATGCACATACCTATGGTCCTGAAGATCCAAGGGTCAAATCCTCTGTTCAATTTGTTGACAATAGTATTCGTGCATTACAAGCAGCATTAGCCCCACTGAATTTACCTATCAATTATATTTTTGTTTCAGACCATGGCATGACCACCGTAGATGTCGACAATACCATTGGTTTACCAGCGGCAGTAGATAAAAATTATTTTAACGTACCCTGGTCAGATGCTTTATTGCATTTATATGCAAAAGATAGCAGTAAGATCGAATCCACTTATCAAGCATTAAAAAAAGAAACCAATTTCACCACTTATAAATTAGATGAAACCCCAGCACATTGGCATTATAAAAAAGCGGATGATTGGTATAACCGACTTGGTGACCTTATTTTAGTACCTAATACTATTCATCAAGTTTTTAACCTGGGTACCCGTAAGCCTACTCCTGGTAAACACGGATTTGACAATAAAGAAGTAGACATGCGTGCTAGCTTTATGGCATGGGGTCCTGCCTTTAAAAAAGGATTACTCATTGATGGTTTTGAAAACGTCCATGTTTATCCACTCGTTGCAAAAATTTTAGGCTTACAAGTGGATGAACATAAAATAGATGGCAGGTTAAAAGTGCTTGAGCCTATCTTAAAAAAATAACCGAAAACACGCGTTCTAATTTTTAATACAACGCACAGAAGCGCCACCTTCTAATGCGAAGCCTGTAGACTCTGTAAAAGCAGCATCCGTATACCTTAGATAACGAACATAATTTGTTGTTCCATTAGACGTACCTGTCCAAAAATAACCCCAGGTATTCAAATTGTTGGACGAGCCCGCATCTCCCATATAACCGCCTGGAAGCGCAGTAAAACCAGAACTATTGGTAGCGCCTGTATTAGGGGATGTCCAATGCAGTGTTCCTGTCTCTTTAAGTTTACCACCTGCACTGGAGCCTAAAAAAGTATTTAATGTAGCAAATTCTGCACGTGTGGGTATTCTAAAACCTATAGGACAAATATTTCTGCTATCGTTGACTGCATAGCCGTTGTATAATTTACCATAAATAGGATTGTAAGTTGCATTGTATAAATAATAACACCAACCTGGACTACTCACTGATCTTGTAAATGATAAATTGGCTCTTTCTATCGGTGTGCCATCCTGATACACTTCTGTATCTAAATTATATTTCATCCAAACCTGTGTACCAATGGTTATCGTTAAATTGGAAGGATTCACTAAGTATCCCTGCGGCATGACTTGTGCATTGGCCAATAGCGTACAAAAAAGAATGGATAATAAAGTGATTGAAAATTTCATACTTAAAAATTTTGAACGATGGTTGCGTAATAACTACTGCCATCATAAATTAAGGTGACAATGTCTAATTTACCCGCAGTATTGGTCAAGTTAGGCGCAGTTCCACCGGCCCATTTCCAGGAAGAGGGAAAAGTGACATCTCTTGTACCTGTAGCATCTTGAACAAACTTAATAAGGTATGTGCCAACTACTGGATTCGTTACATTAAAAGTAGTTACGTTTAACCCTAAATTAATAGTAAAGACATTGCCTGTACTTAGATCCAACGTAGTGGTGGTTGCTGCAGTGGTGGTTGCAGGCATCGTTAATTTAAAACGCTTCGCACTGATGTCTCCAGCTGCAGTTATAGTGCTAGATGCAACTAAACTACCAGTGTTTATACTTGTGGCCGTGATTGTACTTGAACTAATACTTGTAGTTGCAATACTTTGTCCTATTTGAATTGTGTTGCCACCGGTGACACTAATTCCAGCACCCGCAGCAATAGTGGCTTGTTTGGTATTAAAAACCAACCAATCTGCTGCAGATAGTAAACCACTATTTCCAGAAGTTGCCGTTTGAATTGAAATCGCATTGGTGGTTCTCGTGATAGGTGCAGTAAAACTTAAAGGTGCTTCAAAATCTGTCCCAACAACTGCAGCTGCAACCACACCAGATCCATTTGCCTTTAGAAGACCAGTGATTGCCCCAGCACCCCCATAACTTGACCCAATGATATTTGCATTCCATGTGCCTGAACTCACGGTACCTAATGTAGTAATGGTTGTTGCGCCAGCAGTAGGTAAAGCGCCAATGGTATTGTAGGAAATACTAATGGGCAGGGATCCATCAAAACTGGTGGCAGAAACTGCACCCGTTCCACTATTATTAAATGTAATAGAATTAGCAGTGGTAGATGAAACTGTAATATCTGAAGATCCATCAAAACTTATTCCATTGATATTTCTTGCAGTCAATAGTGCTGTCGCTGTTGCAGCATTCCCCGTCGTACTTTGATTTAAAGTGGGCAGATCAGACGCGAGGATCGTCCTAAAACTTGGCGCTCCTGAAATGCCATTTGGCGCAGCATAAAATGTTTTAGCAGTTTGAGCACTAAAGCTGCTCAATTTATTATTAAATGTATTCCAATCCGTAGAGGTTAGATATCCATCAGTACTTGCACCCACTTGTGTACTTGATAATTTACCAGTGCTCGTATTGTAATTCAATACGCCTTCCCCTATTAAAAATCCATCCACTGCAGTTCGAACCCTCGTATTGGTAAAAAATAAATTGCTACCCTCCGTCAAATCTGAACTGGTTAACACAATGGTACCAGTAGTATACCCATTTACAGAAGAAACAGCTGCAGGCATTAAAAGTTCCAACCAATTCGCTAATACAGCAGGATCGGATGCACTTAATACATAGTTTTTACTGTTGTCTGCTCTAATGGCAATACTTCCAACCACTGCAGCAGACAAGCCCAACATCTGCGTTTCGTTCGAGACTACATATCCACTCGAAAAAGAAATAGCAGGAATTTGCGAAGTAGGAATTTTGCCCAATGCATTTAAAGTGGCCACTCCATTTGCAGTAGCTTTTTCTGTTGCATTAATTTTATTGTTAAAGACATTCCAATCCGCGCTTGTTAAGTAGCCCGCCGTATTCGTATTTGCTTGATGCATAGAAACAGTATTGGATGTATTTAAAAGTGGTGTACTAAAATTTAAGGGCTGTTGATAATCCAATGAAGCAGAAGCGGCACTTACTAATCCTGCCCCATCAGCTTTTAATAGACCCGTTACTGTACCAGCACCACCTACTGTTGCTGCAATGACATCACCATTCCAAACACCTGTAATAATGGTTCCTACTGTATTTATTTGTGTAGAACCGATTGTTGGCGCAGCACCAATCGTATTGTAAGAAATATTTTTTGTTGCTGATCCGTCAAAGTTGTCTGTTGCGTTAACACCTAGTCCTCCAGTACTAAAAGTTAATTTATTGGTGGTGGTCGCTTTGACTATAATATCAGTACTGCCGTCAAAAGCCACACTATTGATCGTACGGCTATTTTGTAAAGCAGTAGCGGTATTTGCATTGCCAGTTGTATTAGCTGCATGATTTGGGATATCTGCCGACACCATGGCTCGATACTGCGCAGCACCAGCTACTCCTGAACTTGGCCCAGCTAATATAAAATTAGGATTCACTAAGCCTGACAAACCACCAATGGTATAATTTGGAATATTAATGCTTTGTCCAGTTATGAATGCTGCACCAGCACTACCTACAGTTGTTAAGGCATTCAAGCTCGTTGTATAAGCGATATTAAAATGGTCAAATTCTGTTTTACTAATTAATCCAGCAGTTACTGCACTTGAATTCGCCATGGGTATATTCAAAGTATGGGTCGCACCAACAGCAGTCCAATTTGGTGCTAAACCTGCACTAGTAGGCATAGCAAAATCTTGTATTTGAGCAGTAAGGCCATTTAATTGATATAATTGTGCATGATTGGTTACGTTGGCCAAGCCTACTTTAGAAGCCTGTATACCAGCAGCAATTTTTACATCTGTGATAGAGGCATCCGGAATCCCAATAGCAGCCACTTGATTGTCTATATAATCTTTAGTTGCTTTAACAGAAGGATACATGG
>JACCDL011376733.1_pt1 | contig 16477 bp, 15 predicted proteins | sample 7441931 | NCBI WGS metagenome assembly JACCDL01 (sample SAMN15323437, study PRJNA562643) | freshwater metagenome | isolation source: river surface water | place: USA:Blue River Watershed | collected 2017-08-16 | reverse complement strand
ACGACTTGCTTGACGCAGGCGTTCACTTCGGTCACTTGACGCGTAAGTGGGATCCAAAAATGGCTCCATACATCTTTATGGAGAAAAATGGTATCCACATCATTGATCTTAACAAAACAATTTCTAGTCTTGAAGAAGCAGCAGCAGCAATGCGTGCTATCGTACGTTCTGGTCGCAAGATCATGTTCGTTGCGACAAAGAAACAAGCGCAAGAAATCGTAACTACAGAAGCAGATAAATTAAAGATGCCATACGTAACTGACCGTTGGTTAGGAGGTATGTTGACAAACTTCGCGACAGTACGTAAGTCTATCAAGAAAATGTCTAGCATCGACAAGATGTTAAAAGACGAAGTTATCGTGAAAACACTTGCTAAACGCGAGCGTTTAATGATGACGCGTGAGGAGGAGAAATTAAAGCGTGTGTTAGGTGGTATCACCGACTTGACACGTCTACCGGCGGCTTTGTTCGTGATTGACGTGAAGCGTGAGCACATCGCTGTATCAGAAGCAAAGAAATTGGGTATCCCAGTTTTCGCGATGTGTGATACAAACTCGAATCCAGAATTAGTAGATTACCCAATCCCAGCAAACGACGATGCGTACAAATCAATCGCAGTAATCGTAAAAGCTATCAGCCAAGCAATCGAAGAAGGTTTATCTGAGCGTAAGCAAGATAAAGACGACGCACGCATCGCTGAAGAGGAAGAAGCAAAACGCGCAGTAGACGCGGATGCACAAGAAGCAGCTAAGGTAGCTGCTAAATATGAAAAAGAAGCAGAACAAGAATAACTAATATTCAACTTATGTCAATTACAGCCGCAGACGTTAATAAATTACGCCAAATGACTGGCGCCGGTATGATGGATTGCAAGAAAGCTTTGACTGAAGCCAATGGTGACTTCGAAGCAGCCGTAGACATCCTACGTAAGGCAGGTCAAAAAGTAGCCGCAAAACGTGCCGACAATGAAACCAATGAAGGCGTTGTTTTAATCGCAATGAACGCAGATCACTCAAACGGTAAATTAATTGCCCTTGCATGTGAGACTGAGCCCGTTTCTAAAGTAGATGCATTCAACGAATTAGCGAAAAACATCTTAGATGCTGCCGTGAAATCTCACGCACCATCTGCACATGATTTATTAGCTGAGCCTTTAGCTGATGGTCGTTCGGTAGAAGGACACATCATTGAGCTTACTGGTAAAATTGGCGAGAAAATCACCTTAGCAGCGTACGAGAATATCTCAGCTGAGAAGGTAGTTTCTTACATTCACTCCAATAATAAAATCGGTGTTCTTGTAGCATTCGAAAACGTTCAAGGTGTTGATGTTGCTGAAGTAGGTAAGGATATCGCGATGCAAATCACAGCCATGAAGCCTGTTGCTTTAGACAAAGACGGTGTAGATGCGGAAACAATCGAGCGTGAAATCGAGATTGGAAAAGATCAAGCACGTCAAGAAGGTAAGCCAGAAGCTATGCTAGAGAAAATCGCTGTAGGTAAACTAGAGAAGTTCTATAAAGAGCAAACTTTATTGAACCAGCAGTTCGTGAAAGATGCATCGATCACGATCCGCCAGTATGTAGAATCAACGCAAAAAGGTCTTACGATCGCGTCATTCAAACGTATTGCTTTGGTTTAATTTAACCAGCAGAAATATCCAAAGACCAGCCGAAAAGCTGGTCTTTTTTTTGTTTAAAAAATCAAACAAAAGCCACGCGTGACGTTTGAAAAAATGACAGACATTTTCTAAATTGTAATCCAATTACAGTTAGATAAAATCAGCACGCATGGGGCATATTGTCATTTTGGGAGGAGGAGAAAGTGGCGTCGGCGCTGCCTTATTAGCCCAAGCAAAAGGCTTTAGTGTTTTTCTTTCCGATCAAGGTCAATTAAAAGAACATTACCAAGCGCAATTACGTCAGCAAGCAATTCCATTCGAGTCTGAAAAGCATACCATTTCTGAAATTCTAAAAGCTGACGAAATTATTATCAGCCCAGGAATTCCCGAAAAAAGCGAACTCGTACAAAGCATCAAGAAACAAGGTATTCCCCTCGTTTCAGAAATTGAATTTGCCGCACGTTATACCCAAGCTAAACTAATCGCCATTACCGGAAGTAATGGCAAAACCACTACCACCCTGCTCACCTACCACCTGCTCAAAGAAGCAGGATTCAACGTAGGCTTAGCCGGGAATATTGGTCAAAGTTTTGCCAAACAAGTGATGGAAGATCAATTCGACTATTATGTGCTCGAGATATCAAGCTTTCAACTAGACCGTTGCTTTCATTTCAAACCTGATGTAGCCGTTCTGATTAACATAACACCGGACCACCTCGATCGCTACGACTATCAATTCGAAAATTATATCCAGTCAAAATTCCGAATCTTCCAAAATGCAAGTCACCAAACACCTTGCATTTATTGGGGAGACGATGAAGTTATACAGCAACACCATGGACTAATCCCGGCACCTGCAAACCTTCGACCTATTCATTTCGGGGAAAAGGTAGGCGCCGCGAACATTACAGACGAAGCAATCCATTTTTCATTTGGTAGCATTGACCGCGCAAGTGCCCCGATTCAAGGACCGCATAACGCCATCAATATGGCAGCTGCCATTTTAGCCGCCACAGAAGCTGGTGTTTCATGGCCTGCTATCCAAGCAAATTTAGGTTCCTTTCAAAATGCCCCACACCGGCTAGAGCCTTGTGGAAACTGGAACGGCATACAATTCATCAACGACTCCAAAGCGACCAATGTGGACGCTGTTTTTTATGCCCTTAATTCATTTAAAAAGAATATCATTCTGATCATTGGCGGAGTAGATAAAGGCAACGAATATGATGTCCTAAACGATTTAGTCAAGTCAAAAGTCAAAGGCATGATTTGCCTTGGGACAGATAATGCTAAATTAATGGCCCATTTTGGCGACCGAGTAACTCAGATTATTTCAACGGACCAACTAGAAACTGCAGTCAAAACGAGTATGCAGTGGGGGGAATCGGGAGATATTGTACTTTTGTCCCCGGCGTGTGCTAGTTTCGATTTATTTAAAAATTACGAAGACCGCGGGGATCAATTTAAGGCAACCGTTAACCGATTAACCCATGGAAGCTAGAATTACAAATTTCATAAAGAGCCGTTTAGCAGGTGATTACCAAATATGGTTTATCGTTTTCTTGCTGAATATTTTTGGATTGCTTATCCAATTTTCAGCCAAAGGAAAAATGTTCATGGCTGGACCGATGGTTCCTATTTTCAATATTGGTAAATCCATCTTTTTGTTGGCCGTATCATTCGTCATCATGTCCTGGATATCACGCCAAAACTACCTTCGGCTAACCAAATACAGCAATATCTTTTTAATCTTCTCTTGGATTCTCATTCTATTTGCCTTCTTTTTTGGCGAAAATAAAGGGGGCGCCAGCCGATGGATCGATTTAGGATTCATTAGTTTTATGCCCTCTGATATGGCCAAATTATGCCTTACGATGAGCTTAGCAAAAATCTTTTCCACGCGACAGGCGGATCAAAGTTCCTATAATCTCGGTGTGATCACGGTGATTTTAATCCAAATTGGCATCACCTGTTTCTTGGTTATGTTATCCAATTTCTCAACTGCTATTTTGATTTTCTTGACAAGTATCGTCCTGATGATCTTTGGCCGCGTGCCCTTCAAATCCATATTTTTGATTGTTGGCATCGTTGGATTTATTGCCGCCTCCGTCGTTACCTTAGGAATTGGTCAGCGTGCTGCCACCGTAAAAGCGCGTTTAGCGACATATGTACAACGAACCTTATCGTCCGATAAAAATGGCTTGAAAAACTTTGAGGACAAGGACGAAAACTACCAATTAAAACGTAGCTGGTATGCGATCGCTACGGGTGCACTCATCCCCAAAGGGCCAGGAAATAGCCAGTATAGATTCATCCTTTCCCAAGCGGAATCCGATTTCGTATATGCCATTATTCTCGAGGAATATGGCCTCATCATGGGCCTAGCTATTCCACTCCTATTCCTGTGGTTCATGTGGCGAGGCTCCTCCGTGATTCGATATAGTGGTAAACCACTCGGAGGATTACTCTCCGCCGGCCTCACATTTTCTATTGTCATTCAAGCCTTTATTAATATGCTCGTGGCTGTGGGTGCAGGTCCGGTAACGGGCCAACCGATGCCCATGATTTCTGCGGGAGGAACTTCCCTCGTTTTTACAGCCATTAGTATCGGCCTAATTTTATCAATTAGCCGCGATAAAGAAATGGAAACCAAAGATCTTAAATCAGTAATTTAGTGCACAGTAAACGAATCATCATTTCTGGAGGCGGTACTGGGGGACATATCTATCCAGCGATCGCCATTGCTACGGCACTAAAAGACCAAGACCCTTCCCTCGAATTTTTATTTGTAGGCGCTGAAGGTAAAATGGAAATGGAAAAAGTTCCCAAAGCGGGTTTCAAAATTCAAGGATTACCGATTGTCGGAATTAACCGCCAGCACATGGCGAAAAACCTCCTTTTTCCTTTTAAACTTATTCAAAGCCTCTGGAAGGCGTTTCAAATCATTGCCAACTTCAAACCGGATGTTGCCATCGGTGTTGGAGGATACGCATCAGGACCTATGCTCATTGCGGCGTGGATAAAGGGAATTCCGTTTTACATTCAGGAACAAAATTCATTTGCAGGCATTACGAATAAAGCCTTAAGCAGCAAAGCTACGCATATTTTTGTGGCGTATTCGGGTATGGAAAAATTCTTCGGGACTGGTAAAATTACGCGCTCTGGTAATCCCGTACGTAAAGACCTAATCAACTTGGCGGGTAAAAAAGAAAAAGCTTGCGCATTTTTTGGACTAGACGCAACCAAGAAAACAATCCTAGTTATCGGTGGTAGCCAAGGTGCACGAAGTATAAATCTGGCGATAAAACACGGTTTGAGCCAACTAGCCCAAGCCGATGTCCAATTAATCTGGCAGACAGGGGTATCGTTCGAAAATGAGGCAAAAAATACTTCTGAAGGGGTAAACGGACTAAAAAGCTATGTTTCAGCATTTATTTATGAAATGGATTTAGCATATGCCATGGCTGATTTAGTTGTTTCGCGCGCAGGTGCCTTAAGTGTATCCGAAATTTGCTTGGCTGGGAAACCAAGTGTTTTGGTTCCATTCCCAAATGCATCAGAAGATCATCAAACTGAAAATGCGAAAAGCCTAGTAAACAATGGCGCCGCACGTTTAGTATTGGATGTAAATGCCCAAGCTGATTTAGTGCCAACGGCATTGACTACCTTGGCAGATACAACCACATTAACCGAATTGGGACTGCAAAGTTTGGCCTTGGGTAAACCAAATGCTGCGACTGAAATCGCCCAAGCTATCTTAAACGACATGAACACATGCGCATAAACGTTTCCATGGCGGACTTGAAACAAGTCTATTTTCTAGGCATTGGAGGCATCGGGATGTCGGCTATCGCACGCTGGTTCCTACATAATGGATACCCTGTAGCTGGCTATGACAAAACAGAAAGCCCCTTGACACGTACACTAGCAAGTGAGGGCATGGTAATTCATTACGAAGATTCCATTGATCAGATACCTGAAATTTGCCTCGCGGAACCCGAGTCCTGTTTGTTTATTTATACGCCTGCAATTCCAGCTAATCACCTTGAAAAGAATTATTTGTTGGCCGCCAACATCCCCTTGTACAAGCGTTCGCAGATCTTAGGCTGGATTACAGAACAAATGCCTACGCTTGCAGTCGCAGGTACACATGGTAAAACAACAACCTCTTCACTTTTGACCCATTTATTGGTGCATGCCAAACAAAATGTGACCGCATTTTTAGGAGGGATCACCCAGAATTACGGAACAAATTTCATTCCAAATCAAGGAAGAGAAAACATGGTTTGTGTGGTTGAAGCTGATGAGTATGACCGTTCGTTTTTAACCTTACATCCTACCGCTGCGGTGGTAACATCCACAGATGCGGATCATTTAGATATCTACGGCGCGGCAGAACAAGTACTTGAGTCTTTTCAATTATTCATAGACCAATTAAAGCCAGGAGGATTTTTTATTCAAAAGTCGGGGTTAACACTCACGTCTAAAGAAACTAGCCATACATTTGGTATTGACAAGGGGGATTACCAAGCCACAAATATTCGCATTGAAAACCACCGAATGGTATTTGACATGTTATTTCCTGGAGGCAAAATTTCAGATATTCCAATGCGGATTCCTGGATTTCACAACATTGAAAATGCCTTAGCAGCGAGTGCCTTAGCGATGCATCATGGCCTAGGGCCTGAGGAAATAAAAGCGGGAATAGCGTCATTTAAGGGGGTAAAACGTCGTTTTGAATACTATGTAGAGACAGAGGAGCATGTCATGATTGACGATTATGCACATCATCCAACGGAAATTAGCGCCTGTTTAACGTCTGTAAAAGCCTTATATCCAGATGAAAAAATAGTAGCTATTTTTCAGCCACATTTATTCTCGAGAACGCGTGATTTCTTGGAAGATTTTGGCAAGAGCTTGGCGATTGCAGATGAAGTCTATTTATTGGACATCTATCCTGCGAGAGAATTACCTATTCCGGGCATTACTTCGGAGTTACTACTGAGCAAAATCCAGTTGGAAAAAAAATGTGTTATTAGTAAGGAAGACTTTATTAAGCGCATGCAAGTCGAAAAACCACGCTTGTTAGTTACCATGGGTGCCGGAGATATTGACTTGCTTTTGAATGATTGTAAATTGGCCTTAACTTCGTAGCATGAGTCCCTCCACAAAAATCAAAATACAGCGCTTGAAAAAGATCATGAGTATCGTTATACTCATGGGATTGGCGATTGCAGCCGTTGTTTATGAGGAGATCAATTACCAAGCAGTTACGTGCACAGGAATTGTTGTAAAATTAGATTCAGAGAACGAAAAGCCCCTTTTAGGTAAGCAGGATATCAATTTAATGGTGACAAATCAAGGGAGTGATTATTTCTTGAATAAGCCATTACATGAGATTTCCTTACACCAAATAGAGCAGCGGGTAAAGCGTATTCCACTCGTAAAATCATGTGAGGCACATTACGACTTTAGTGGGAAAATTATTATTTCAGTTAAAGAATATAGCCCCATAGCGCGCATTTTGCGTTTCACATCGGGCCAATCAAATTTACGTGATCAATATGTCACACAAGAAGGCAGACTTATTTCCACAAGCGACTTATTTACCCCGCGGATACTAGTCGTCTCTGGACCATTCTTTAAAGATAGTCGGCGCGATCTACGTGACGAACGCGGCAAAACACTTCTACCTTTTTTAGAATTTATCAATCAAGATGAATTTTGGAAAGCACAAATTGCCCAAATTATTGTAGCGGAAGATGGTGGTATTGTGATGGTACCGACCCTAGGAAGAACGTATATAGACTTCGGTTTGCCCATTCATATCGAGACGAAATTTAAAAAATTGGCTTTATTTTATAAGAAAATTATCCCAAACAAGGGTTGGAATACCTACTCCTGGATTCATCTAAAATATAAGAATCAGGTAATTTGTGATTATTAGTCATTTTAGGTAATTTCAAATCTAAATCGCTAGTTGACGGCGAGTTCATTCTACAATACATGTAATTTTTATGCGGAACGATTTGATCATTGGTCTAGATATTGGTAGTTCATTTGTAAAGGCAGTCGCGGGTAAGCAAAATGCACAAGGTCTTTTAGAAATTGTGGCGACAGGAAAAGCCTCCACCACTGGATTTATCTTACATGGTGAAATTGTCAACATCAATAAAACTTCCGCAGCTATTTCGGAAGCAATTAATCAAATCGCAGTATCCTTACCTGGTAAATCTAAAGAATACTATTTCTCTTCAAACTTATCTGGAAGTCATGTTTCAGTAAGTCCGTATACGATTACCAAGCAGCGTAAAAATCCTTCTGAACCCGTATCGGTTAAAGAGATTTTAGAACTCACAGATGAGGCGAAAAAATCAATTGCCGAGAAAAATCCATGCGTATTACATACGCTACCTACAGGATTTACCGTGGGATCTTTGCCAGAAACCTTAGATCCTGTTGGGCAAGTAGGCCCGCGCATTCAAGGCGATTTCATGGTCATCACAGCCCGCCAAGATAAATTCGATTTATTCCGTAAAACCTTAGCTTCCGCTGAGTCAGACCATATCAAGGGAGGTAATTTATATTTTAGCCCCTTAGCCAGTTCAAGTTCGGTTTTAAGTGCAGAAGAAAAGCAACAAGGTGTCGTATTAGTGGATATCGGAAGTGGAATAACTGAGATTAGCATTTATCAGAACAAACGCTTAAAGCATGCCAAGGTATTAAATTGGGGTGGTGATCGCATCACAGAAGATATCAAAATCGGCCTAGATGTGACGTTAGAGCATGCAGAAGCCTTGAAGGTAAATTTTGGATCAGCATTACAAAAGCTAATTGAGATCAATGAAGTAGTTATGATTCCAGGTATGGCTGGACGTAAGCCTACGCCAGTATCGGTTCGAAATTTGGCCATTATCATCGAGGAACGTATGAAGGAATTAGCGGCCATTGTGGTAGCTGAAATCCAAAAAACTACTAATCTTACAGCTTTACGCGGTGGTATTGTACTTTGCGGAGGAGGTGCTACCTTGCCATACATAGATGAATTATTCCAAAAAGTAACGGAATTAGAAACACGTGTGGGTATCCCAAATGCCACCGCATCAGATGAAATCAAAGATCCTTCCTACGCAACTTCTGTCGGCTTAGTTCAGGTGTATTTTGATCAATTGGAAAACTCCGAAGATACAACCCCTGAAGTAAGTACGCAGTCAGATTACACTTCGAATGGGAACTCGACCAAGCAAAAACCACCATCGATAAAATCGATTTTTGGACGCTTAGTGGAATCGCTTGTAGGTGGTGATGAAGAGGGCGGGGAATACTAATCCTTTTTCCGCCACGGCTTTTTCTTGCCTCCCTTTTTAAATCCTCCACCTGAGAACGCAGGCTTTCTAGTTTCGGGACTATATTCAGGTACAGGGCCAAATTCTTCGGGTACTGGTGATTTCGTTACCTCCTTTTCCAACAATCGTTCGATCGCGGCAAATTTCCGTTGCTCTGCTTCCGTAATTAAAGTATATGCTGTTCCCTTCGTTTGCGCTCGTGCTGTACGACCGATGCGGTGAATATAATCTTCCCCGTCATTCGGCACATCGTAGTTAATGACAAGTTCAATTTCATCGATATCGATTCCCCGACTTAAAATATCGGTCGCCACTAAAATCTTCGTTTTCTTATTTCGAAAATCTTGCAAAACTTGCTCGCGTACATCTTGCTCCAAATCTGAGTGAATTTCCTCCACCGAGAAACGCGCGCGTTTCAAGTCGGAAGTCAACGACTTAACATTTTGTTTTCGCGAACAGAAAACAATTACGCGCGTGTAGTCTTGACGTTTCAAAAGATGTTTGACCAACGGGCTTTTCTGCTTTTCATAAACCACAAAGGCTTCTTGAACAATTGCCTCTGGGGGTTTGGAAACGGCAATATTTACTTCGACTGGATCTTGCATCAACTTGCGAGCTAAGTCCCGCATTTTGGGTGGCATGGTCGCAGAGAACAAGAGATTTTGACGAACCTGCGGAAGGTGTCCCGTAATTTTCATCAAATCATCATGAAAACCCATGTCAAGCATACGGTCTGCTTCGTCCAAAACTAAATATTTAACATGCGAAAGATCCACATAGCCCATATTCAAATGAGCAATCATGCGACCAGGCGTACAAACGACGAGGTCTACACCTGAAGTCAAAGCCGTCTTTTCAGTCGTAAATGAATTACCATCGCCACCACCGTAAACTGGCATGCAACTTACGTTCGTAAAATAACCTAAGCCTTCCATGTTCCCTGCGATTTGAACGGCCAGTTCGCGCGTTGGAACAATAATGAGTGCATTGATGTGGTCATCTGAATGCTCCTCTGTTAAAATTTTGTGAATAATGGGCAACAAAAATGCTGCCGTCTTTCCGGTACCTGTCTGCGCCGAAGCGAGGACATCTTTTCCAGCTAAAATTGGCTTCATCACCTGTTCTTGCACCGGTGTGGCCGTTTTGTAGCCCATGGATTCAATTCCCTCTAATAATCGTTCGGCTAAGCCAAGTTCTTTAAATGTCAAAATGTTTTTGTTTATATACAGTCGCTAGTCATTAATACGCACCTCTTACTTCTCACCTCTTACCTCTTACTTCTTACCTCTCACCTCTAATAACCCATTTCCTTTTCAATCAATTGAATCAGAATATGAATCACTTTAATATGAATCTCTTGAATGCGATCTGCATAGCCAAAGTGGTCAACGCGCACTTCAAAGACATTGTCAAAGGTAGCCAATTGGCCGCCATCTTTTCCGGTTAATAAGACTACGGCCATGCCTTTGGCTTGTGCAGCTTTGACTGCTTCAATAATATTCGCCGAATTCCCGCTAGTAGATATCCCAAACAACACATCACCGGCGTTTCCTAAACCTTCAATAAACCGAGAGAACACGTAATTATACCCGAAATCATTACTTACACAAGATAAATGCGAAGGGTCTGAAATCGCCATGGCCGCCAAAGCCGGACGATTTTCCCGGTAACGCCCCGAAAGCTCCTCTGCAAAATGCATCGCATCGCAATGACTGCCTCCATTTCCACACGAAATAATCTTTTTGCCTTGTTGGAGCGCCCCCACTAAACATCCAGCCGCTTCTTCGATCGAATAAATCTTAGCTGGATCGTTAAAAAATTGATTGAGAACTTGTTGCGCCTCCTGCAGATTTGCCTGAATAATGTCTTTCAAATGATTCTAATTTTGCGTAAAGATACGCATTATTTAAAAATCCCCACCGGCTCCTCCACCGCCAAAATCTCCCCCACCAAAACCACCAAAATCAAATCCGCCACCACCGGATGAACCTCCGCGATCAAATCCACCACCACCAAAAAATACAGGTGGAAAAAACATCCCACCTCCACGTGAGCCAGGACCTGAACCTCCATTGCGATTACGGTAGGCATTCACTAGCGAAAGAACAACAAAAACAAGTACAAGGATGACCACTAACGGAATTCCTTGCGGGTCATCTGAACCATCTGATTGGAATTGGCCACTAGCACGCTGCATCATTTCAGATGTCGCTACGTCTAATCCACCATAATAATCACCCCGCTTAAAATAGGGCTTCATAATCCGATTAATGATTCGTTTGCACGTTGCATCTGGCAAGACATCTTCAATCCCTCGACCTGTGACAATACGAATCTTCCGATTGTCCATGGAAATCAAAATCACGACGCCATTATTCTTATCTTTTTGACCTACCCCCCACGTCTTACCGATCGCCATCGCATAATCATAGGGATCAGATCCACCCGTCGTAGGTACTAAGACCACGGCAAATTGAGTTGACGTAGTATCTGCATAGCCCCGAAGCTTCTGTTCTAATTGTTGGACTTCATTTGCTTGTAATAACCCAGCTTGGTCTAAGACAAAACCAGCAGGTTTAGCGGGAATATCCTGTCCGAAAACCTGGAGGTTAAAGAAAATCAAGCCAATAAATAACCAAACTCTATTCCCCATACGAAAGCTCATCCGACAATTCATTCACATCCTCCCGCTGATACGGAAAAAAATTGGCTAAGGCCTCACCGATTCGGCGAACGCCCAAGGCTAAACCAGCACCGTACTCATTTTTGGCCAATAAAGGGCGCATCTCATCGCGAATTGTTTCCCAGAATTCAGCTGGGACATTCGCATCAATACCCTTATCTCCAATGATCGAAAACTTCCGATCTTTAACAGCTAAATAAACCAGAACACCATTTTGGAGATCGGTTTTTTGCATGCCTAATTGAAAAAAGAGCACCTTCGATCGTTCGATCGGGTGCCCTTCACAATGACTTTCCACATGTACACGAATCTCCCCAGAAGTCTTTTTTTCGGCCTCCTGAATCGCTTGAATGATTTCCGCTTCGTGTACTGCGCTTAATTGCATCTTATTTCTTCTCGTCAAAATTTACCTCAGGCGCTTTTTCTGCTCCCGCCTCCGCTTGGAAGAATCCTTTCTCAGCAAACCCTGAGAATGAGGCAATTAGACTATTTGGGAAGGTAACGATTAAAGAGTTGTAGTTTTTCACAGCACCGTTAAATCGATCACGCTCTTCTTTGATTCGGTTCTCAGTACCCTCCAATTGAGCTTGCAATTCAGAGAAATTCTCGGTCGCACGCAATTGAGGATAATTCTCAGCCACAACCATTAAACGAGATAAGGCACCCCCCAACGAAGACTGAGCCGCTTGGTACTTTTGCATATTTTCAGGACTTAAGTCCTTAGCATCTAATTTCATTTGCGTAGCTGATGCACGCGCTTCGATCACCGCAGTCAATGTCGACTTCTCAAAATTAGCGACGCCCTGAACCGTTTTAACCAAATTCGGGATTAAATCCGACCGACGCTGATACGCACTTTCTACGTTTGCCCAAGAAGCCTTCACTTCTTGATCACTTGTGGCCATGCTGTTTCTCGATCCAATCCCCCAAAAAATCACTAACGCAATTACGCCTAAACCAATCCAAATTTTCTTGTTCATTGTTTTAAAATTTAAGGTTTGTTTTCCTCGCAAAGGTATGCATATTTAGTTTTCCCCTACGAATTTTTCCATCAAAATGCTTTTTCAAGGATAAACGTTCCTTTTCACTCCATTATTTTATTTTTATCTTGTGGATATGTTAAAAAATCTACCCAATCCCCCACGCGCAACCGAAATTCCCAAGGCATTAATTCAACATGGGGACGTCCGACAAGACCCCTATTTTTGGCTGAACAATCCAGCAGATTCAGCCGTCATCGACTACCTTACCCAAGAAAATGCCTACACAGAAAGTGTACTCAAGCCCACCGAAAATCTTCAAAACGAATTGTTTGAGGAAATGAAAGGACGAATGGTAGCCGATGAACAATCTGTTCCCTATTTCAACGGAAAAGATTGGTTCTACCACCGCTATGAAACCGGTGGAGAATACCCACTCTACTGTCGGAAAAAGGGGAGCCTAGATGCTGCAGAAGAAATTCTTTTACATGGCAATCAATTGGGAAAAAATGAAGCTTACTTCGCGGTAGGCGGATTGGCATTATCCGACAACGAACAAATTCTGGCCTATGCGACCGATACGGTTAGTCGGCGCAATTATACCGTCTACTTCAAAAACATGCTTACTGGCGATCTGCTGCCGGATAAAATCGAAAATACGGAAGGGGGATCGTATGCGTGGTCGGCTGACTCACGCTACTTTTTTTACCTTCTGCGTGACCCACAAACGTTATTAGCCTCAAAGGTACTCCGCCATCAAATAGGCACAGATTCATCGCAAGATGTACTCGTTTATGAGGAAAAAAACGAGGAATGCTACATGGGGCTGAATCGAAGTAAGTCCAAGGAATATATTTTTAATGTGTCAAGCCAGCAAGGTGTTTATTCAGAATATCGGGTGCTGAAGACCAGTAATCCAACTGGGAAATTCGAAGTTTTTCATCCAGGCGAACGTGGGTTAGAGTATTTTATTGAACATCAAAATGATCGATTTTTGATTCGTACTAATTACCAGGATGCAACGAACTTTCAATTGATGGCCTGTGCGGTAGACGGAAAAACAGACAAGTCAAATTGGCAAACAATCGTCACCCATCGCCCCGATGTTTTCATTGAGGATTTTGATGCGACTACGGCATGGATTGCGTTGGAAGTGAAGACGAATGGACTGTCACAAATTCAACTGATTCAGGGGGATTCCAACGAATTCATTCGGATGAACGAAGATGTTTTTCAAGTCAACATTGGCATAAATGCACATTATTCAAGTCATACCCTTCGCTATAACTATACCTCGCTGACCTGCCCAAACTCGGTTTTGGAATATAATGTCACAACTAAAGTATCAACCTTACTTAAAGAGGATCGCGTATTGGGTGGCTTCGACAAAAACGAATATCAATCAGAGAGGCTCTGGGCTACCGCGCGTGATGGCGTCCAAGTACCTATCTCGCTGGTATATAAAAAAGGATACACATCAGGCCCCTTGCTACTTTATGCGTATGGATCGTATGGTTACAGTATGGATCCCTATTTTTCTTCTAGTCGTTTATCGCTTTTAAATCGGGGTTTTGCCTTCGCGATTGCACACATTCGGGGTGGGCAGGAAATGGGGCGCCACTGGTATGAGAATGGAAAAATGATGCGTAAAATGAATACGTTTACCGATTTCATTGATTGCGGAAAACATTTAGTTTCAACAAATAAAGTAGATGCCAAACGCCTTTTCGCGCAAGGAGGCTCTGCCGGAGGGATGTTGATGGGTGGAATCATCAACATGGCTCCTGAATTGTTCGCTGGCGTAATTGCAGCTGTACCATTTGTGGATGTAGTTACAACGATGTTGGATGAAACGATACCCCTGACAACGGGCGAGTGGGAAGAATGGGGTAATCCGAAAAACGAAGACCATTATCACTATATGAAATCGTATTCGCCGTATGATAATGTGCTTGCGCAAGACTATCCGCATTTGTTTGTCACCACTGGATTACATGATTCCCAAGTTCAATATTGGGAACCTGCCAAATGGGTGGCGAAACTTCGTAAGTTAAAAACCGATAAAAAGATTTTATTGCTCGACTGTGACATGTCGGCCGGTCACGGCGGAGCCTCGGGACGTTACAAGCGTTTCAAGGACATCGCAAAGGATTACGCTTTTTTAATTGGCATTAATGAGACGGTCGCTGGGCAATAAGTATGCGATCGTTGCCGTGAAAATCTTTTAACAGCTGAATGTTTTCAAAACCCTGCGCTTCAGCAAGGGAAACATTTTGAGCGCCAAAAGCCCGGTTGATTTCAAAGCACAGGAATCCGCCGGGCTTTAGGCGTAGCTGAGCCATTTCCCCGATCACGCGGTAAAACAACAAGGGATCTTCATCAGGAACAAACAAGGCTACATGCGGTTCATGGTTCACGACATGTGCTTCCATCTCCGCTTTTTCCGCGTTTAGTACATAAGGGGGATTGGAGACAATAATATCCCAGATGGTCTGATCTGATGACCAATCAAAAACATTTTGTTGCTTAAAGTCAACTTCCGCTCCTAAATGATCTGCATTTTCTTGCGCTTGAGCGATTGCCTCTTTTGCTACATCCCATGCACTTAGTTGGGCTTGAGGTGCTTCCAAAGCAAGCGAAATGGCGATGCATCCAGATCCTGTTCCGATGTCCAGCACGCGAGTGGGTTTATTCCCCATTAAATTCAAAACCTGACTAACTAGCTCTTCTGTTTCAGGACGTGGAATTAGTGTGGCTGCATTTAAGGAAAAGAGGCGGTCGAAAAAATAAGCTTTCCCTGTCACGTATTGTAGGGGTACTCCAGCTGCGAGCCGAGAAAGGTCGGCGGCAAAATCAACAGGTTCTTCCACCGTTTTTTCCAACAAAATATCTAAGGTAGTTGCCCCGCAAACCATATTCAAATAAGCTTGCGCTATGGCCTTAGCCTCCCTTTCGGGATATATGGAGGCAATGGCTTGCTGTATTTGCTGAGATAATGCGTTTACTGATACAAGAAACATACAATAAATTTCGTTCCGCTAGGGGATTAAGCTTTGCCAATCCTGTAAGGTTTGGCAAAGCTACGGAACTCATAGCTGTTTGGCAACGTAAAAAAATATCCTATATTTGAATCGTAAAATCCAATTAACTATGAACTTAAATAGAAGAGAAGCCATCCAGCGGGTAGCCATCCTCATGGGAGGCATGATTTCCGCCCCCGCCATGGCAGGCATTCAGGGACAAAAATCACATCCCACCTTTGTGCAATTCTCAGCTGCGCAAGAATCATTGGTCGCTGAAATCGCTGATGTAATCATTCCAACTACCGATACACCCGGAGCTAAAGCAGCTGGTGTAGAAAAATTCGTACTTCGTGTCGTACAAGATTGCTACCCAGAGGCAAGTCAAAAAACATTTGCAGCAGGATTGGCGAAATTGGATACCGACTGCCAAGCACGGTTCGGAAAAGGGTTCGTTGAAGCGACATTGACACAACGTAAAGAAGCATTGACAACATGTATGTTGGAATCCGATGCCGCACGTAAAAGTTCGAAGGGCCAGCCAACCTTCTTCTTCATGATGAAGGAATTGACTACTACTGGATATTTTACATCTGAAATCGGGGCAACCAAAGCATTGGATTACCTATCGATTCCAGGCAAATTTGACGGCTGTATGCCATTATCTCCAACTCAAAAAACGTGGGCACTATGAATCTGAATATTGACGCAATCAAATCCATGACCTATGACGCCATTGTGGTGGGATCTGGAGTTTCCGGTGGCTATGCTGCCAAAGAATTAACTGAAAAAGGCATGCGGGTACTTGTCCTAGAAAAAGGCAAGAAATT
>JACCDL010435491.1_pt1 | contig 16508 bp, 17 predicted proteins | sample 7441931 | NCBI WGS metagenome assembly JACCDL01 (sample SAMN15323437, study PRJNA562643) | freshwater metagenome | isolation source: river surface water | place: USA:Blue River Watershed | collected 2017-08-16 | reverse complement strand
CACGCTGCCAAACACATTGGCGCAGGGTGCTGCCACACCCTGCACGCCCAGTGACAGCGCGGCGCGCAACAACGCTTGCGCCATGGGGTGCGAGGGGCAGCGCAACGCGATGGTCGCGTGGCCGCCCGCCGCTGCATCAGCCACGCCTGCGTGTCGCTTCAGGATCAAGGTGAGTGGGCCTGGCCAATGAGCGGCCATCAAGCGCTGCGCAAATGCCGGCACCTCGCGGGCAAACACCGGCACCAAGGATGCATCGGCCAGATGCACGATCAGCGGATGGTTGGCAGGGCGTCCTTTGGTTTGGAAAATCGCGTTCACCGCTGTGGGGTTCAAGGCGTCGGCCGCCAAACCGTAGACCGTCTCGGTGGGCAAGCCGATCAGCTCGCCCCGCGCCAAGGCCTGCGCGGCTTGCAGCACCTCATCGCTGAAGGCATTCACCACGCGGCGATGCCCAAGATGGCCGCGGCTTGCAAGGCCACCTCACGTGCCTCATTCGCATGGGCGGCGGTGATGGTGAGGTGACCCATCTTGCGACCACGGCGCGCTTCGGTTTTGCCATACAGGTGCAGATGCACACCCGGCAAGGCCAAGACCTGCGCCCATGGGGGCTCCACCGCTTGCGTGCCTGATGAAAACCACAAATCACCCAGCAGATTCAGCATGACACTGGCGCTGTGCAAACGGGGCTGCACCAAGGGCAGGCCAGCCATGCAACGCACCTGCAATTCGAACTGCGACACATCGCAGCTGTCGATGCTGTGGTGACCGCTGTTGTGGGGGCGTGGCGCGATTTCGTTCACCACCAAGGGGCCCAAGGCATCGCGCTCATGACCGTCTTGCAGCAAGAAAAACTCGACGCACAACACGCCCACATAGTTCAGGCCACGCGCCACCTCATAGGCAGCTTGCAAAGCCTGTTGTTCGGTCTCGGCGGGCAAGGCGTGTTCAAACACCTCGGTCACCGCCAAGATGCCGTCGCGGTGCAGGTTCACTTGCAGGGGCAAATGCACCATCTGGCCGTCAAACCCACGCGCCAACACCACCGAGCATTCAGCGGCCAGGGGCAGGCGTTTTTCCAAGATGCAAACCGCAGGGCCTTGGGCTTGAAGCTGCGCCCAAGCCGCGGGCAAGTCGGCCAACGACGTCACCCGCACCTGACCCTTGCCGTCATAACCCAAACGGGTGGTTTTCAAAATACCGGGCAGCAAACTGGCGGGTACTGCGCTCAGATCAGCCGCGTTGTGCAGCACTTGGTGGGGAGCGACCGGCACACCGCATTACACAAAATGGGCTTTTTCACGGGCGCGGTCTTGCGCCACAGACACGGGTTCGGCGCCTGGGGCGCAGGGCAGGCTCACTCCGAGTTGTCGCAAAACCTCGGCAGGCACGTTTTCAAACTCGGTGGTGATGGCTTGGCATTGCTCGGCCATTTGCTTCAGCGCGTCAGCGTTCAGGTAATCGGCGCAGACATGCAAGTGGCTCACCAAACCAGCCGGGCTGTGCGCATCGGGGTCTACCACAGCGGTGCGGTAACCCAGGGCTTGGGCGGCATGGCTCCACATGCGGCCCAGTTGACCGCCGCCCAACACGCCCAGCGTGGCGCCGGCTTTCAAAGGCGTCACGCTGCAGGGGGCACGGTCATGGCGCGTGCGTCGTCGGTTTGTCGTTGGCGAAAGGCTTGCAACTGGGTGAGCAACGCGGGCTTGTCATGGGCCAGCATGGCCACGGCAAACAAGGCCGCGTTCGCCGCCCCCGCAGCACCGATGGCGAAGGTGGCTACCGGCACGCCCTTGGGCATTTGCACGATGCTGTGCAAGGAGTCCACCCCTTGCAAATGTTTGCTGGCCACCGGCACGCCCAGCACGGGCACCGTGGTCTTGGCGGCCAACATGCCGGGCAAATGGGCTGCGCCGCCTGCCCCCGCGATGATGGCGCGCAAGCCGCGTGCCTGCGCGGCTTCGGCGTAGGTGAACATGTCGTCGGGCATGCGGTGGGCGGACAAGACCTGGGCTTCAAAGCCAATGCCAAAGTCTTGCAAGATGTGTGTGGCGTGTTGCATGGTGTCCCAGTCGGAGCTGGAGCCCATGACCACACCGACCAGAATGGGGTTCATGTTCAGACGCAGAGAACTGCGGGTAAGCTTAGGCGTTGAGATTTTATTCCCTTGGACTTGAACCCCATGATTGATGTGACCGTTGCCAATTTCGAAGAAGAAGTCATTGTGGCTTCCACCCAAGTGCCTGTGTTGGTGGATTTTTGGGCCCCGTGGTGTGGCCCTTGCAAATCGCTGGGGCCCATCTTGGAAAAACTCGAGGTGGATTACGGCGGCCGTTTCAAGTTGGTGAAGATCAATTCGGACGATGAGCAGCAACTTGCGCAAGCCTTTGGCATTCGTTCTATTCCCACGTGCGTGCTGCTCAAAGGCGGCAAGCCTGCCGATGGTTTCATGGGCGCTTTGCCCGAGGGCAAGGTGCGAGAGTTTTTGGACAAGCACTTGCCCAGTGAAGGCGAGTTGATCGCTGAAGCCGAGATGAACGAGGCCGAGGCCTTGCTGGCCCAAGGCGACACACAGTCGGCGCTGACCAAGTTGCAAGAGGCCTTGGCCGTGGACCCTGCCAATGACGATGCCCGCTTCGACTATGTGAAGCTCTTGATGGCCATGGGCGAACTCGAACATGCCCAAGCCGCCTTGGCGCCTGCCTTGGTGCAAATCCCGCTGCAACTGCGCTTTGAAGCCTTGAAGCACTGGTGGGATGCGCTGCATTTCGCCACCACCGATGAGCGTGCCCACTGGACCTTGGACCAATTCGATGCGCTGATCGAGAAAAACAAACGCGACTTCGACACCCGTTTGGCCAAAGCGCGTTTGCTGATGGCGGGTGCCGAGTGGACTGCCGCCATGGACGAGTTGCTGGAAATCGTGATGCGCGACAAAGCCTGGGGCGAAGAAGCAGCGCGCAAAAACATCGTCGCTATTTTGGAGTTGCTGACCCCACCCAAAGCCAAGGGCGAGCAACCCATTCCAGGCAAATCAGCCGGTGGCATTGAGCTCACCGGCAAGGCCGCCGCGCTGGAAGACCCGCAGGCCGAGTTGGTGTCCAAGTACCGCCGCCGCTTGAGCATGGCCTTGAACTAACGTCATCGCGCTGAGTCGTCATTGCGAAGCCTGAAAGGCTGAAGCAATCCATCCCCACATTTAATTCAACATTTAAAACTCATTTAATCATTTAAGTTGGTATATTGGTTCTCTTTTTAAGGAGAGACCATGTCTGCCTTTGACAACGCCCAACGTTTTTTCCACGCCTGCGAAACCCCTTTGGGTTGGGAAGGCTGCAAGTCTTATGTGGCTGAGGGTGCGACCTTTGTCGCGCAAAGCGAGCCCTTGAAAGAGGTCAACACGGTACAGGCCTATTGCGAGTGGATCAAAGGCTTTGGCACCGTCACCGCCGCGGGTGCGCATTACGAACTGCATGCCCAAGGCTATGACGACGCCAAGCGCGAAGCCGTTTTCTTTGCCACCTACCACGCCACCCATGTGGGTGAAGGTGGCCCGGTGCCTGCCACGCACCAAACCACGCACTCACACTATGTGTATGTGCTGACCATGGACGCCAACGACCAAGTCGCGCACATGGTCAAGGTGTGGAATGCCAGTTGGGCCATGCGTGAGTTGGGTTGGGTGTGAACCGTGCATCAAGTAGATGCTTGGCACCAATCGTTGGGCTGCTGCGTGCTGTGCTGGTTGGCCACGGTTGACGCACAAGGCCAACCCCATGTTTCACCCAAAGAGGTATTCGCTGTCTTCGATAAGCAGCATCTGGTCATCGCGCATATTGCGTCGCCCACCAGCGTCAAAAACGTGTTGCAAAACCACAAGGTATGCGTCAGCTTGATCGATGTGTTTGTGCAAAAAGGTTGGAAGCTGTTGGGTCGCGCACAGTATGTGCATTCAAGTGACGCGGTGTTTAGTGGCTATGCCAAGCCCTTGCTTCCCATGGCAGGGGACCAATTCAATATTCAAGGCGTGTTCTTGGTGACGGTGGAGCAAGCCCACCCCATCATTGCCCCGAGCTACCGTTTTTATCCAGACACCACCACGGAGCAAGCGCAAATCGAGGCGGCGATGAAGACCTATGGTGTTGTGCGGAGAGCTTAGTTTGCTTCGTCAGATTGCTTCGTCGCTACGCTCCTCGCAATGACGTCTCCTCGCAATGACCGCTGTCGTCATTGCGAGCGCAGCGAAGCAATCTAGGTTGCTTCTGCCTTTCAGGCCTCGCAATGACTAAAACCTCGGCAAATCCGGGTGGCTGATTTGCCCGCCCCGCACCAACATCTTGCCGTACTCGGCGCAGCGTTGCAGCGTGGGAATCACCTTGCCAGGGTTGAGCAAACCTTGCGGGTCGAAGGCGCGTTTCACGCCAAACATTTGCTCGTTTTCTGCGGCTGAAAACTGCACGCACATGGAGTTGAGTTTCTCCACACCCACGCCATGTTCACCGGTCACCGTGCCGCCCATGGCGACACTGGTTTCCAAAATGTCCGCGCCAAAGAGCTCGCAGCGGTGCAGTTGGTCGGGGTCGTTCGCATCAAACAAAATCAGCGGGTGCAAGTTGCCGTCACCGGCATGGAACACATTGGCGCAGCGCAAGCCGTACTTTTTCTCCATCTCGGCAATCGCCAACAAAATGTCGGCCAAGCGTTTGCGTGGGATGGTCGAGTCCATGCACATGTAGTCGGGGCTGATGCGGCCACTGGCTGGAAACGCGTTCTTGCGGCCGCTCCAAAACTTCAAGCGCTCGGCTTCGTCTTTGCTCACCGCAATCGCCGTGGCACCACAGCCTTGCAGCACCGCGCTCATGCGGCCAATTTCTTCTTCCACTTCCTCGGGCGTGCCGTCGCTCTCGCACAGCAAAATCGCCTCGGCATTCAAGTCGTAGCCCGCATGCACAAAGTCTTCGACAGCAGCGGTCATGGGCTTGTCCATCATCTCCAAACCAGCGGGGATGATGCCCGCGGCAATGACCGCGGCCACCGCGTCACCAGCTTTGCGCAAGTCGTCAAAACTCGCCATGATGCAGCGCGCCAGTTGGGGTTTGGGCGTGAGTTTGACCGTCACTTCCAAGGTGATGGCCAGCATGCCTTCCGAGCCCACCACCAGGGGCAGCAGGTCCAGGCCAGGCGCGTCCAGCGCGTCGCCACCAAATTCGATGGGCTCGCCGTCCATGGTGAAACCCTTCACCTTCAGCACGTTGTGCAAGGTCAGGCCGTATTTCAGGCAATGCACACCGCCGGAGTTTTCCGCCACATTGCCGCCGATGGTGCAAGCGATTTGGCTGGACGGGTCGGGTGCGTAGTACAGGCCCAGCGGTGCAGCGGCTTCGCTGATGGCCAGGTTGCGCACGCCGCCTTGCACCACCGCGGTTCGGCTGTGCAAGTCCATCTTCAAAATTTTGTTGAACTTGGCCAAAGACAAGGTGACGCCATGCGGGTGGGGCATGGCACCACCCGACAAACCAGTGCCGGCACCTCGTGCGACCACCGGCACGCCCAGGCGGTGGCAGGTGCGCAGCACCGCTTGCACTTGTTCGTAGGTTTCGGGCAGCACCACGCACATGGGGCGTTGGCGGTAGGCGGTCAGGCCATCGCATTCATAGGGCGTGGTGTTTTCGCTGGAGGACAAGACCGCGTGGGCGGGCAGCACTTGGCGCAAAGCCGCCAAAACCGGGCTGCTGGGGGTGGTTAGCAGGGCTTGGCGTTCGGGTTGGAGGGTGGCGTTCATGGACTGACAAATAACGGCAAACCGCTACTGTAAGCCCTGGCGCGGTTTCAGGCGGCCACGCTGCTCGGATGCCCGTTCATGAGTTGGTTGATTTCTGTTTGCAAAGCCGTGGCTTCAATCGGTTTGGACACATAGCCATCGGCACCGGCATCGAGGAAACGCTGGCGGTCGAAGTTCATGGCGTAGGCGGTGACCATGATCACCGGGGTCTGCGGGTGGGATGCGCCTTGGGATTGGCGCAAATGCCGCAAGGCGGTGAGGCCGTCCATGATCGGCATCATCACGTCCATCAGCACCAGGTCAAAGCGCTGCTGCTCGAACAAGGCCAACGCCTCTTCGCCATTGGTGGCGCAGACATAGCTGTGCCCCATTTGGTCCATCAGCAGGGTCAACAACTTCATGTTGATCGGGTGGTCTTCGGCCAACAACACCCGCAGCGCCTGGGGCGAGCGGGTCAAGCTGGGGGCGGTGTCGAAACTCGCCAAATGGGCTTCTTGGGCCTGGGCACAGGGGATGGTGAACCGGAACGTGGCCCCTTGATTCGGTGCTGCCTCCACCTGCATGTGGCCGCCCATCAGGTGCACCAGTTCACGGGTGATGGACAGACCCAAACCGGTGCCATTGAACGGTTGTTTGGTTTGATCACCTTGGTTGAATGGCAGGAACAAGGCGTCTAACTTGCTGTTGTCAAAGCCCACGCCCGAGTCTTGCACCGTGAAGTGCAACAACCAGGTGCCCGCTTGGTCGGTGGGCTCGAGTTGCATGCTGGTGTGCACAAAACCCTTGCTGGTGAACTTGATTGCGTTGCCAATCAGGTTGCTCAGGATTTGGCGCAGCCGCAATGGGTCGATCAGCATGGCCGGCCCGTCATGCGGGCTGTCGTCGTAATTCAGGCTCAGGCCTTTGGCATTGGCTTGGGGGTAAAGACTGCGCAGGGTCTGGTGCAGCACATCCACCGGGTGGCAGGGTCGCAATTCGAGCGACAGGTGACCGGCTTGGATTTTGGAGAAGTCCAGCACGTCGTTGATGATGTTCATCAGGTGCTTGGCCGAATCGTGCGCCAAGCCGATGTAGTCACGCTGCGCGGGGGTGAGGTCGGTTTGCAAGGCCATTTGGGTCATGCCAACCAGCCCGTTCATCGGGGTGCGGATTTCATGGCTCAAGGTCGCCAAAAACTGGCTTTTCAAGGCCTGCTCGGTGGCGGCCGAGGTGTGGGCGGGTGCGGCGGGCAATGGCGCGGGCAGGGGCGCAGGGGCGCTGGTGGCAGCTGCCGCTGGCTGAGACTGGTCAAGCTGCGCTTGCAAGGCTTCCATCTGCGCTTGGTATTGCGATGCCAAGTATTGAGAGGCTTTCAGCTCGGTTTGCACCTGGCTCAGTTGGGCCTGCCAGTGGTCGTACTTTTCTTTGGACGACTTGGTGCGGGGTTGCTGTTCCAGCTGGTTCAAGGCCATCCAAGAGGCGGCGGTGCCCATGAAGGCGCAGGCCAGCATCAACTCGGGCTTGTCCCAATAAGCGCACAACAGCATGCCGGCCAGCATGGCCAGCACCGACAGTCGCCAAACCCATTGCCAACGGCGAGGCAAGGCGGGCGCGGGGGAGCGGGGGTGTGAAGAGTTGTTCATGGCGGTGTGTGAACGGTTGATTGAGCGCATAGAAAAGCGTTTAGATTTTGTCAAAAGTGATGATATGGTATGAATTCTAAATGAAAAAACAGTGGTTTTTCATGTAAAAATAATAATATTAGGCTATTTGTTGTTTTTACCAAAATTTACCCGGCAGACGCTTGGTGGGACCGGTTCTACACTGCAACCATCTCCCCCACTGTTGCAAAACCGAGGTTGTCATGTCCCCAGCACCTGTTTCCATGGATCATTTGTGGTTGCCCTTCACCGCCAATCGGCACTTCCAGCAACAACCGCGGGTGATGGTACACGCCGATGGCATGCACTTCACCACCCAAGCGGGCCAACAGGTGCTCGACGGCATTTCCAGTTTGTGGTGTGTGGTGGCTGGGCACAACCGCGCCCCGATCAACGAGGCCATCACCCGGCAGTTGCAAACCCTGGATTACGCCACCGCGTTCCAGGTGGGCAATGACCGCGCCTTTGAAGCCGCACAACGGGTCGCTGCGTTGGCACCCGGCGACTTGAACAAGGTCTTGTTTTGCAGCTCGGGCTCGGAGGCCGCCGACACCGCGATCAAGCTGGCGCTGGCCTACCACCGTGCCCGCGGTCAGGGGCACCGTCAGGTGTTCATCGGACGCGAGCGCGGCTACCACGGGGTGGGCCTGGGCGGCATGAGTGTGGGTGGCATCCCGGGCAACCGCAAGGTGTTTGGCGCGGCCATGATGGCGCGGGTGGACCACATGCGTTTCATCCACGACCCAGTTCACCATGCTTACATCCATGGTGAGTTGCCCCAGTGGTCCGAAGACCCGCTGCTGGAACTGGAGCAGCGCATCTTGCCGTTGCACGACCCCAGCAATGTGGCGGCCATTTTTGTCGAGCCCGTGGCGGGCAGCGCCGGCTGGTACATCCCGCCGCTGGGCTATTTGCAGCGCCTGCGCCAAATCTGTGACAAGCACGGCATCTTGCTGGTGTTCGACGAGGTGATCACCGGCTTTGGCCGCATGGGCACGCCGTTCGCGGCCAATTACTTTGACGTCACACCCGACATGCTGACCTTTGCCAAAGGCGTGACCAATGGCGTCATCCCACTGGGCGGTGTGATTTGCCGTGACGCCATCCATGCCGCGCTGATGGACACCGATGCGCCCCAACATGCCATCGAGTTCGCCCACGGCTACACCTATTCAGGCCACCCGGTGGCCTGCGCCGCAGCCGTGGCCAGCATGGACCTGTTGGCCGAAGAAAACCTGTTCCAACGCGCTGCCGACAGCGGCGTTCTCTTGGGCAACGCGGTGCACGCGGCCATGCGCGGCTTGCCGGGCGTGGTGGGTATTCGCAGCTTGGGGCTGGCCGCTGCGGTGGAGTTGGCCGCGAACCCGGCCGCACCCGGCAAAAAAGCCTATGACATCTTCTTAGACTGTTTGGCGCACGGCGTGTTGGTGCGCTCGGCCGGTGACAACCTGGTGCTGGCCCCTGCGTATGTGGTGAGTGAGGCGCAGATCGCACAAATGGTTGACGTCTTGGCGGCGTCGATCAAGCGCCACGCCTGAACGCCCTGTGCCACGGTGCACGGCCCGTGGCGTGGTGAACAGCGCTGTTGGGCTCAGGGCTTTTGCACCTTGCTCAACAACTGGTCCAGCACATCGCCATTGGTTTGCACAATGCGCACCCGCGCGGGCAAAAACCCATGCTGAGGGGACAGCCACATTTCAATGGTTTGGTCGTACTGCTGCAACGGCAGGCGACTGAGTTTCACCGTGGGCAAGGGCCCCAGGGGCAGTTTCAAGGTTTCGGTTTTGTCGACTGAAAACGCCCAGACCTCGGCAGACCGCGCCGACACCACCTGGAACACGATCCGTTGCCCGGGCTGTTGGAACTGCGGGCTGCCCGCCAACAAAGCGGCGAGTTGCACAAACAAACTCAGGCGGTCTTGGGCACCGTCTTGCAGGGCTTGGCTGGGCGTGTTGGCGCTGAAACTCACCAGCCCTTTGTCGCGTTCAAAATGCGCGGCCACCTCTTGTCGGCCTTTGTCACCAAAGCGCTTGGGCTTCAAGCCGGTGGCACCCAAGCTGCCCACGCTGGTCTGGCTGCGCGAACCCATCAGCATGTGGCGCACCTCTTGTTGGAGTTGGTAAGTCTGGTCGTTGTGGACCCACACCATGTCGCCCTCAGCGCTGTAACGAATGCCTTTGCTTTCGCCGGTAAAGGCATAAATCAATTTGGTGGAAGCCGGCCACATCAGGGGCGATTGTTGCAACCAAGGCGGCCCTGATGCTTGGGTGGCAGGGGCTGCAGGTGGTGCCGCCTCTGGCGCAACCGATTTCTCGGTCATGTCGGCTGCCGCTGTCGGGGCTGTCGGCGCTGATGCTGGCGCTTGAGGCGTTGTCGCAGCAGGTGGTGGCGCAGCAGCAGCCAATGGCGCATCAGTCGGTCCAGCAGAAGCTGATGGCGCTTGACCAGTTGCAGGCCGGGGTGACGCTGACAGGGCAGGCGACACCTCTGCCCGAGGCGAGGTCGGCTCAGCCACGACAGGCGTGACCACAGCGGGCACCACAGACCTGGGCGTCACAAGGGCTGGCGCAGGCACGAGGGGCGCAAGAGAGACCGGTGCGGCTTGCAGGCGCATTGACAAAGAGGGCGCAGCTTGGTCCATCACCGGCCAGGCAACGGACAAGCTGTGCAACACCCATGCATGCAGACCCATCACCAGCACCGCCAACAGCGCCCAGTGGAGGCGATGCCGAGGGGGCGATGGATAGAATGACTGCATGAAATTAGCCACGTACAAAGACGGTTCCCGAGATGGTCAGCTGGTGGTGGTGTCGCGCGATTTGGCGACAGCGCATTATGCGAGCGGCATCGCCCAACACCTGCAACAAGCCTTGGACGACTGGAACTTCATCTCGCCCCAGTTGCAAGACTTGTCACACACCTTGAACCAAGGTCGTGCCCGACACGCCTTTGCCTTCGACCCCAAGATGTGCATGGCCCCTTTGCCCCGCGCCTACCAATGGGCCGACGGCTCGGCCTATATGAACCATGTGGAACTGGTGCGCGCGTCGCGCAACAGCGAGGTCCCCGCCAATTTCTACGAAGACCCCTTGATGTACCAAGGCGGCAGCGATGATTTTCTGGGCCCCTGCGATCCGGTGGTGTGCGTCAGCGAGGACCACGGCATCGACTTCGAGGCCGAGGTCGCAGTGATCACCGGTGACGTGCCGATGCAAGCCACGCCCGACGAGGCGTTGGAAGGCATTCGCCTGGTGATGCTGGCCAATGACGTGTCGCTGCGCCGCCTGATTCCCAACGAGTTGGCAAAAAACTTTGGCTTCCTTCAAGGCAAACCCGCCACCGCGTTCAGCCCCGTGGCGGTCACCTTGGACGAGTTGGGTGAGTCTTGGGACCATGGCCGTTTGCACCTGGCCATGCGGGTTGATTGGAACGGCAAGCGCGTGGGCATGTGCGAAGCCGGCCCCGAGATGACCTTTCACTTTGGTCAGCTCATCGCCCACTTGTGCAAAACACGCAATGTGCGCGCCGGCAGCATCATCGGCAGCGGCACGGTCAGCAACAAGTCGGTGGAAACCAAGGGCCAAAAAGACTGGCCCAAGGGCTACAGCTGCATCGCCGAAAAACGCGCCATCGAAACCATCTTGGACGGCAAAGCCAGCACCGACTTCATGCAGTTCGGTGACACGGTGCGCATCGAGATGAAGGGCAAAGACGGCCAAAGCGTGTTTGGCGCCATCGACCAAACCATCGCACCACTCACCAAAGCCTAGCGCTGCCGGCCATCTGGTCGAACTTCACAAAATACTGACGCGTCATGGCGATCAACTGCGGGTCGCTGGGGTGGTCGCAGGGCACGCTGTCGATGATGGCTTGCGCAGCGCCTTTGGCATGCTCTTCACACCAATGGCGAAACTCGGTGCGTGCGGTGCCCGGGCCGGTCAGCAGCACCTCGTGCGTGCCTGCCAAGTGCTGGGCCACTTCAGCGAAATAAGACTTGGTGTCGGCGTGCTTGCCCTGGTGGCTGTGGTGACTGCGCGAATGGATGCGCTCGGCTTGCACATGCTCGCGGTCGAACATCAGCACATGGGCTTGGGAATGGTCGATCCAAACAACGGCGTGGAATGTGGACATGGGGCTCCTTCAGGGGTCAGTGTTGTGCTTGTTTGTCGTGCGTGGTTTGGCAGGCCACACAGCGCATGGCTTGGGGTGCGGCGTGCAAACGCGCATGGGTGATGGTGGTGCCGCAGTCCAGACAAAACCCATAGGTGCCGTCTTTGATGCGTTGCAAGGCGGCTTCAATCGCCAGCAGTTCTGCCGTTTCATGTTCGTTCATGGCGAACTCCAGTTCACGCGCGGTGTTGATTTCGCTGTTGTCAGCGTCGCTGTGCTCGTAATGGTCGGCGGCCATGTCGGCGCGGCTGACCACGCCGCCGCGCTGCTGGGCGATTTGGGCCAACAGCGCCGTGCGCTCTTGCACCAGCTGGTGCAAAAAAGGTTTGACAGCATGGGCATCCATGGAAGGGCCTTGTTGTTTTCAGATGCCATGGATCTTGCGCCTGCAACAGCGCTTTGGCCTTGACCTGGGTCAACAAAAGCAGGAGGCCAGTTGGACGGCAGGCACAATCGCCCAACAGATCAACAGCAACACCCTCCCACACCCTGCACACCCATGAAAACCATCGACTACAACACCTACACCACCCTCTCCATCACCCGCCGTGGCCCGCATGACAGCGTGCTCGACATCCAAATGAAAGCCGCCAATGGCAAATTGCCCACCGCAGGGCACCAGGGCCACGAGGAGTTGTGCGAGATTTGGCGCGATGTGGGGCGTGACGACAGCGTGCGCTGTGCGGTGTTGCGCGGCGAGGGCATGGGCTTTTCGGGCGGCGGCGACTTGAATTTGGTGCAAGACATGGCCGAGGACTTCGAGGTGCGCACCCGCGTCTGGAAAGAAGCGCGGGACTTGGTCTACAACGTCATCAACTGTGACAAACCGATTGTCAGCGCCATGCACGGCCCGGCCGTGGGCGCGGGTTTGGTTGCGGGCTTGTTGGCCGACATTTGCATTGCTGCCAAGAGCGCCAAGATTGTGGATGGCCACACCCGCTTGGGCGTGGCAGCCGGTGACCATGCGGCCATCATCTGGCCGCTGTTGTGCGGCATGGCCAAAGCCAAGTACTACCTGATGCTGTGCGAGCCGGTCAGCGGCGAAGAGGCCGAACGCATCGGGCTGGTGTCCTTGTGCGTGGAAGACGAACAACTGCTGACCAAGGCCTACGAGGTGGCGGACAAACTGGCGGCGGGCAGCCAAAGCGCCATCCGCTGGACCAAGTACTCCTTGAACAACTGGCTGCGCCAAGCTGGCCCCGCGTTTGACACCTCGCTGGCCCTGGAGTTCATGGGCTTTGGCGGCCCTGATGTGCGTGAAGGTGTGGCCTCGCTCAAGGGCAAACGCCCGCCCAACTTCGGCTGAAACACTGATTAGAATGCCCGCCATGCAAACCCTGCGTCACGCCCGCTTCCTCACCCGCTTCGTGCTGGTGTGGTTTGCTTTGGCGCTGGGCGTGGCCATGGCTGCGCCGTTGGTGTCGCCCAAGTCGATCGACATGGTGTGTGCCAGCGGCGGCGTCATGAAACTGGTGGTGAGCGATGAGGGCGACACAGCCCAACCCAGCAGCGCCAGTGTCGATTGCCCTTTGTGCATGAGCGTGGCCTTTCCACCCGCACCCTTCGGCGACCCAGCGGTCAAGCCCTCTCCCCTGTCCCATGCCCTGCACCCGATAGCAGCGGCGCACATCGCCTCGGCCACCGCGCCACCTTTGCCCTCCCGCGGTCCGCCCGCCCTCTGAACTTTCCAGATTGATTGAGCTGCCCAACCTCGGTTGGCGCTCGCTTCATTTTTGCAAGTTCGCACGCTTGAGCGCGTGCAAGAGAGGACACCATGTTCAACAGGACCCCCCTTTATTTACGCTCAACCTGCTTGGGCGTGTTGACTGTTTTGCTGTGCACCTTGGTCGCGGCCCAGGACAAATCGCACAAGGCCACAACGGATGCGCACCAAATCACCCATGTGATGAAGACGCAATTTGACAAACCGAATGCGCCTTTGAAAGTTCACCCCGTGGTCGTTGAGGGACAGTTTGCTGTGGCTGGCTGGACCCAGGGCCCAAAGGGCGGTCGTGCCCTGTTGCAAAAAGAACATGACCAATGGCGCATCTCGGTTTGTGGCGGTGACGGTTTGCTGCAGGCGAAGGTGCTCGCGCTCAGTGGCATGGGCGAGTCTGCTGCGCAAAGCTTGGCCGCCAAAGTGCAGGCAGCAGAGTCCAAGCTCAGCAAAGCACAACGCCAACAACTCGCTTTGTTTCAAGGCGAAATCCAAATAGACAAGAACACTGCGCACGGCCAAGCCGCGCAGCATGGACAACACTGAATTGAATACCGGAGAAAAAATGAAACAAATCAAATTTGCATGGACCCCATTGGCAGCCGCCATCGCTTGGACTGGTTTGGCCATGGCACAAAGCCAGGGGGGGGACAACTTGGACACGGTCGTGATCAAGGGTAAATCAGACGCCATGACGCAGGGCTCTATCGAAAGCGCCAAAGACACTGTCAAAACCATTCCAGGTGGCGCATCGATTGTTGATTTGAACCAAGTCCGTGAGGGACGTCAGTCGACTTGGAGCGACAGCCTGGGCTTGGCGCCAGGGGTTTACATCCAAGATCGATTTGGTTCTGAAGAAGCGCGTTTGGCCATTCGCGGCTCGGGTTTGAGCCGCACCTACCACGGCTTTGGCACCAAGGTGATGCAAGACGGTGTGCCTGTCAACTATGCAGACGGCATGTTTGACATGCAAACACTTGACCCCAATGCCTCACGCTATGTCGAAGTGTTGCGCGGCCCGAATGCCACCATCTATGGCGCAACCACTTTGGGTGGCGCCATCAACTTTGTGGCCCCGACGGGCTACACAAGCCCTTCTTTTGTAGGTAAAGCTGAAGCAGGCAGCTTTGGATACAACAAAATATTTGGCAGCACCGCAGGCGTTGGTAAACCAACTGAAGCGGGTGGCAACGTGTGGGATTACTACGTGGCTGGATCGCAAACCCAACAAGACGGTTTTCGTCAGCATGCAGAGATGGAAAACCAAAAGCTGTTGGCCAATTGGGGCGTGAAAGTCAGTGCCGATGTGGAGTCGCGGTTTTATTTGGCAACGGTTCGCAGTCGCACCCAATTGCCGGGCTATTTGACAAAGGCGGAATTGGAGTCAACACCCAATATTCGACTGACGACGGGTTCAGGTTGGGATTCTGGTTATTACGTCAACGACAGCAATCAACGCCGAGATGTTGATTCACAACGTGTGGCCAACAAAACATCAGTACGTGATGGCAACAATGTGTATGAGTTTGCCGCCTATGGCATGCACTACAAGCTGTGGCATCCGATTTCCTACGGCATCATTCAACAAAATGTGGACACCCAAGGTGGCCACCTCAAGTTGACGAACACGACAGGTGCCAACCAATTCACCGTGGCCTATTTGCCAAGCACAGGCACCACAAAAGGCACACGACATGCTGCCAATGTCAATGGCTTGGTGACAGGTAATGCAACCAACGACTACACACAAAGCTCGACCAACCATACGTTCTTTGTTGAAGACAAATACCGTATTTCCGAGAAGACAACTTTGGTAGGGGCGCTTCAGTATGACAAAGCAAACCGCAAAGTTTCTGATGTGGTTTCAACATCGGCATCAGACAACTACGATCACAACTTCAGCCAATGGAGTCCGCGCATCGGTGTGACCCATGACTGGGCGCCCGGACAACAGTTGTTTGCCAGTGTGAGTCGCAACTTTGAAGCGCCGATCCAGGGCTTGGCGGGCACCACCACCTTGGCTACTGAAGCCCAAAGCGGAACCACCATGGAAGTTGGTGCACGCGGCGAGGTCACTAAAGGTGACAGCCAATATGGCTGGGATGCCACCTATTACCGAGCCAATCTGACCAATGAGTTTTTAAGCGCTTGTGTGGAGGCTGGTTGTGCCAGTCCCACCACAACCAATGTGCCCAAGTCCCTGCACCAAGGCATTGAACTGGGCTTGAGCCATTTGCATGCGGGCACTGTAGACACCCGCATGGCTTTGCTCTACAACGACTTCAGGTTTGTCGACAGCTTGCACTATGGCAACAACCAATTGCCAGGCTTCCCGCCCATCATTGTTCGTGCTGAAAGCCTCTACCGCTTCGGCGCAGAAGTCAACGGTAAGCCCAGCTTCTATGCAGGACCAAAAATGGAGTGGGTCCCCCGCAAAGCACCGATGGACAACACCAACACCGTTTACCGCGATGGTTACACCTTGATTGGTTTCAAGGCGGGTCAAGCCATCGACAAGCATTGGTCCTGGTTTGCTGATGCCCGCAACTTGACCAATCAAAAGTATGCGGCAGACAGCAGCATCACTGCCAATTTGGCTGGCGCCAACACGGCAGCAATGTATTACCCAGGCGATGGGCGTGCCCTGTACCTGGGAGTTGAAGTGAAGCTGGATTGATTGAGAAAACCCATGAGCACAACCCCACACCCCTCGTCTCGAACCATGCCTTGGCCAGCACGCGCCATGCGCTGGCACCGCCGCTTGGCTTGGGCAGCTGGCGTGGTGTTGTTGTTGTGGTGTGCCTCTGGTTTGATCCACTCTTACTTGAGCTTGTTTGGGCCCCAGCAGCAGGTGTTTCAAGCGCCGCAGCGCCCCTTGCAGTTGCAGGGCATGAAGCCGATCGCGAACATCCTCCAACAAGCGCAGATTGAAGAGGTCAGCATGGTGCGCACCGTGGTGGGGGAGGACGAGAACCTGCTGCAAGTCACGCAAGACGCTGGGCAGGCGCGCCGCTATTTCCGCTTGAGTGACGGTCTGGAGTTGAAAGACCACGACCACGTGCAGGCGCTGTTCTTGGCGCGCCATTTCATGGGCTTGCCCGAGGCCCACGTGCGTGAAGTGCGCAAGCTCAGCGACTTCACCGACGAGTACCCCTCGGTCAATCGCTTGTTGCCGGTGTACCGGGTGGCCTTTGAACGTGAT
>JACCDL011231576.1_pt1 | contig 16519 bp, 20 predicted proteins | sample 7441931 | NCBI WGS metagenome assembly JACCDL01 (sample SAMN15323437, study PRJNA562643) | freshwater metagenome | isolation source: river surface water | place: USA:Blue River Watershed | collected 2017-08-16 | reverse complement strand
TAGTTCACAACCTCATGTGGCGAGGCATTTCAGGTTTTCCACGCAATTAAAATCGTTAGGATTAAATAAACATGTCACCAACATTTGCAGAACTACCCCTGCGCAGCGAAACAATTGAGGCGCTGCATGCTCATGGTTTTCTTGCTCCATTTGCTATTCAAGAGATGGTTCTTCCTATAGCCCTTGCCGATGGCGATGTAATTGGGCAAGCTAAGACAGGAACTGGAAAGACCTTGGCTTTTGGCATTCCTGTGATTGAGCGGGTTATCGCTCCCAATGATGCCGAGTGGGCAGATTTCGCAAACAAGGGACTGCCTCAGGTATTGATCGTTGTTCCCACACGCGAACTTTGCACGCAGGTAACCCGAGACATTGAAGAGCTTGCATCAAATCGCGGCATTCGCACCGTTGCTGTTTATGGTGGCCGTGCATTTGAACCACAAATTGAGGCTTTGCACGCAGGAGTTGAGATTGTTGTTGGCACACCAGGTCGCCTTCTAGATCTTTCACGTCAGGGTCAGCTCAAATTAAAGGAAGTTTCTCGCTTAGTTCTTGATGAGGCTGACGAGATGTTGGATCTTGGATTCTTGCCAGATGTTGAAAAAATCTTGTCCAGCACTCCAAATCGCGCTCAAACCATGTTGTTCTCAGCGACTATGCCTGGAGACATTATTGCTTTGGCACGTCGCTTCATGAATCAACCAATTCATATTCGTACGCAAGACAGCGAAGATGAGGGTTCAGTTGTTACGCGCATTAAGCAACATGTTTTGCGTGCACACGCTTTAGATAAGATCGAAATGCTTGCTCGAATTTTGCAGGCCGATGGTCGTGGACCAACCATGGTTTTCTGCCGTACAAAGCGCACAGCACAAAAGACTGCTGAAGACTTAATTGAAAGAGGCTTCAAAGCAGCACCTATCCACGGTGACCTTGGTCAAGGTGCCCGCGAAAAGGCTTTGAGTGATTTCAAGGCTGGAAAGTCAGATGTTCTTGTTGCTACCGATGTTGCAGCTCGCGGAATTGATATTGATGGAATTACACATGTGATTAATTATCAATGCCCCGAAGATGAGAAGACATATGTCCACCGCGTTGGTCGTACTGCTCGTGCAGGTGCGCATGGAATTGCTGTCACATTTGTTGATTGGGATGAACTTGCACGTTGGAAGATGATTGATCAGGCGCTAGAACTTGGTCTTGGCGAGCCAGAAGAGACCTACTCTTCTTCAGAGCATCTCTATGAAATGCTCAGCATTCCTGCCGGTTCAACCGGTCGCATGGTTAAGGCAAAGCTAGTTGCTAAGGTCGAAAGTAAAGACTCTCGTCCAGCTAAAGCAAAGCAGGAAGCTCCAAAGGTACGTACCGAGCGAACTCGAACACGTACTAAGAAGTTTAAAGAGAGCTAAGCAGTAACAAAAACGCGAATCGCATCGACAAGCATTTGTACTGCGATCGCCGCCAACAAAAGGCCTGCAATTCGTGCAACCAGAGTGACTCCTGATTCCTTAATGACCTTCAAAATTGTGGTTGAAGCCATTAACACAATAGCAATTGCTATGTGTACAGCCACTACTGCCGCCACCAAAGCCAATCCCATGGATCGAGAATCAATCTGTTGAACGAAAATCATTGTTGCCACAATCGCGCCTGGGCCTGCCAATAACGGAGTACCCAAGGGAACCAAGGCAACATTTGAATTACTGTCATCATTCATGGATTTTGCGTTTCCAGTTAAGAGCTCGAGAGCTACGAGCAAGAGAAGTAATGCGCCGGCTGCTTGCAAAGCCTCTAGGGAGATATTGAGGTACTCAAGAATGACTCGACCAAACAGTGCAAATATCGAGATTACTAAGAATGAAACCGCAGCTGCCTGCATGGCAAGAATTCTTCTGACGCGTTGAGTCTTGTCTGCAACCAAGCCCAAGAAGATTGGAGCAGCGCCGGGCGGATCCATGATCACAAACAAGGTGACAAATGATTGGATCGCAAAGGTAACTGCGCTGATTTCTTTCATGCTGAAACGACCCTTCGGGCATCGGCTTGCGACTCTAACTTCTCCCATTGTTCCCTATGGGTATGGTTTTCTGCTAACGAATTAAGTTTTCCCGTGCCGTGATAATCGCTACTCCCAGTTACTACTAGATCTAGTTCACGCGCAATGTTTCTTAACATCGCTCTTTCGTCTGGATTTTGATCTCGATGGTCAACTTCGATTCCATTTAATCCCGCTGCAACTAATTCAGAGAAGTCTTCAGGCTTGAGAATTTGTCCGCGGTGCGATGCAAATGGATGCGCAATGACGGCTACTCCCCCTGCTCGTCGAATCAAACGAATAGCGTCGGCAGGGGTTGGAGCTGCATGTGAAACATAAAACCGTGATTCGTTATGTAACAAGTCAACAAAAGCTTCATCCCGAGATTTAACGATTTTCTTTGCGACTAATGCATCGGCTAGATGCGGCCTTCCCATGGTCGCACCGGTCGGCATAGCTAATTCAACATCTTCAATTGAAATATCCATGCCCTCTGCGCGCATTTTTTCAATCATCTTTCGCATACGCGGAAGGCGACCATCACGTATTTCTTCAAGGACTTGTTGCATCTCTTGATGGTCAGCATCAAAGAGCAACCCCAACATATGGACACTGACTCCATCATCAGTAAGGCAGGAAATCTCAGAGCCCAAAGCTAATTTCAAAGAACCGCGGAGAGACTCCCTCGCTTCTTTCCAACTAGAGGTGGTGTCGTGATCAGAGATTCCTAGAACTTCTAGACCTTGAACAATCGCTTTATTGACTAACTCGCGGGGTGAATCAGTGCCATCGCTGCAGTTGGTGTGGGTATGAAGATCAATCACTCTTTGATCCTCTGGTTCTTGTAACCACTAATACACATCCAAAGAGGATCAATGCAATTCCCGGAATAATTCCCAAAGGAGGAGTCTGATTAAGCCACCACGCAGCTAGTACAGCACTTACTGGGACCTCGAAAAATACAATCAAAGAAACAATTGCCGGTGATACACGCTTGAGTGCAGAGTTAAACATTGTGTGACCCAAAAGCTGCGCGCCAAGAATTAAGCCTAGAAGAATCAGCCATTCCTTCCGGCTAAATGCAAAGATCTCATTTCCGGCAATCAACGCCATTGGAAGCGCGGTCATTGAACACACAAAGTAACAAATGGTCGTGTATGTGCTTGTCTCTAAAGTTCGCTGAGACCTCGATCCTGCAATCATGTACGCAGCCGCTAATGCAGCAGAGATAATCGCGGCAATATCTCCCAAGAAAGATTCAAATGAGATAGTTAGATCAACGCCTGAAACAAGTGCCACACCAACAAAACTTACAATCATTCCAAGCCATGCAGTTGACGGGATATGTCCCCCACTGAACTTCACAAACAAAGCAGCAAAGATTGGTTGCAATGCAACTAAAGCTGTTCCGGCTGCAACAGTTGTCATGCGCATCGCCAGAAAGAAACCGATAAAGTGCAACGCAAGCAATACTCCTGCTGCGATTGCCCATTTAACTCCAGCTCGATCACGTTGATGTCGTAAGGCAAAAGGAAGCGTCATCAACGAGCCTCCTAGATTTCTCCAGAAGATCAAGGTCAGAACTGGCATGGCACTCATTGCAATTAATGGGCCTGATGTTCCTATTCCGATGATGCCTAGACCTAAACGAATGAGATCTGGCTTTGCAGGGATCGCCGTGTGGTCATTAATGCGTTCGCCTGAAGTCATAAGAGAAAGGTACCCTTAACCCATGAGCGGCAATCTCTTAAAACGAGTATTTCTCGCCCGTCTTGCAGGCACCGCGGTATTTGACCCAAATGGTGATCCTGTTGGAAAGGTGCGAGACGCTGTCGCGACCCTTCGTTCAAATAATCAGCAGCCTCGAATTCTGGGTTTAGTGGTTGAAGTTCCTTTGCGTCGTCGCGTCTTTGTTCCAATCACCCGAGTTACTTCAATTGAAAGTGGCGCGGTAGTAATCACTGGACTCTTGAATATGCGCCGCTTTGATACTCGCCCTGGCGAAGTCTTGGTTTTAGGCGAAATGCTCGATCGCTCAATTACTTTGTTAGAAACCTCTGAAGAAGTTGTTGTTGAAGACATGGGTATGGAGCAGAATCGAAATGGAGATTGGTTAATCTCCAAGGTCCACATCATGCGCAAGGGTCGCGGTTTGCGTCGTAAAGGTGCAACATCAACTGTTGCTTGGGAAGAAGTTGTCGGCTTTGCAAACACTGAACAAAATCAAGGTGTGGCAAACCTGCTTTCAACTTTGGCGAATCTACGAGCAGCAGATCTAGCAGCTGTCCTTCAAGATCTTGCACCTAAACGCCGAATTGAAGTTGCAAGCGCGCTAGAAGATGAGCGCCTTGCAGATGTGCTTGAAGAGATGGATGAAGAAAACCGCGTTGCCCTTCTCGCAGAGCTTGAAGGCGAACGTGCTGCCGATGTTTTGGGCGAGATGGATCCTGATGATGCCGCCGACTTGCTACGTGAGGTTGGAGAAGAGCGTGCAAATGCGCTTCTCGATCTTATGGAGCCAGAGGATGCAGAAGATGTTCTACGTTTGATGACGTACGAGGATTACTCCGCTGGCGGAATGATGACGACTGAGCCAATTGTACTCACTGCAGATTCAACTGTTGCTGACGCACTTGCTGCCGTTCGCCAAAAAGAGATTTCACCAGCGCTTGCATCTCAGATTTACATCTGTCGCCAACCTGTTGAAACACCAACCGGACGCTTTATTGGAGTTGTTCACTATCAGCGCTTGCTGCGTGAACCGCCTTCAACTTTGCTGGGATCTATCGTTGATACAGATTCAAAGGGAACGAATCCCGATGCAACTTTGCATGAAGTGTCATCACATTTAGCAAGCTATAACATGCTTTCTCTGCCTGTTGTTGATGCCAATGAGCGTTTACTTGGCGCAGTAACTGTCGACGATGTACTCGATCACTTGTTGCCTGAAAACTGGCGCCATGATCACCGTGAAAATTCACCAGTTTCATTTGAATCAGAAAGTATTTAAGGGGGTTAAGACATGGCACGTAACAATGGCTTAGATACTCCTCGCGAGACCCGCCGATCACTGCGACCTAATTACGATCCTGAAGCTTTTGGTCGTATGTCTGAACGTTTCGCTCGCTTCTTAGGTACAGCTCGATTCCTTGTGTACATGACCTTCTTTATTGCATTTTGGATCATCTGGAACTTTGCTGCACCTACAAACATGCGCTTTGATGACTATCCATTTATCTTCTTGACATTGATTCTTTCAATGCAAGCATCCTATGCAGCACCTTTGATTCTGCTTGCACAAAATCGTCAAGCAGATCGTGACCGCATTGCGCTTAATGAAGATCGTGCACAAAATGAACGTTCTATTGCAGATACAGAGTATTTAACTCGGGAATTAGCAGCACTACGAAACTCTTTAGGTGAGGTTGCTACACGAGACTTTGTTCGAAGTGAGCTTGCAGACTTAGTTGATGAACTTGCAAAAGAGTTACGTCGAGACACCCAGTCGGACTCCGAGTAAAGACTTACTTCGCTTCATTAGCTTTTCGGCAACTTCTGCGATTGCCATAGCTGCAGGTGAGGTTGGATCAGCATCAACGATTGGCGAACCTTCATCTCCACCTGTTCGTAGCGCTGGGCTAAAAGGAATCTTTCCAAGTAATGGCACATCGCTACCGACAAGCTGCGACAAGCGACGCGAGGTTTCATCTCCCCCACCTTCACCAAACAAAGAAATTGTCTCGCTGCAGGTTGGGCATGGAAAAGCTGACATATTTTCAATAACACCGATTACATGTTGGTGAATCTGATGCGCGATGCGACCCGCACGCTCTGCAACCTCCGCAGCTGCAACTTGTGGTGTTGTTACAACAACAATTTCTGATGTTGGAATCAATTGACCCAGTGAAATCGCTAAATCGCCCGTTCCGGGTGGTAAATCAATCAGCAAAACATCCAGATCGCCCCAATAAGCATCAGAGAGAAGCTGTTCTAGCACTCGGTGCAGAAGTGGCCCACGGTAAGCCACAGGATCAGAGCGCTCAGGCTTAAACATCTCCATGGAGACAGTTTTTACCCCGTATGACTCGAGCGGAATAAACATTTGATCAATTGCAGTTGGACGTTGCCCCATCAACCCCATCAAACGTGGAATTGAGTGGCCGTAAACATCGGCATCCAAAATTCCAACACTTAGTCCGTTCTTAGCGATCGCAACTGCAAGGTTAGCTGTAACTGAAGATTTACCTACGCCACCTTTTCCTGAGGCAATACCGATCACACGTGTCAGGGAATCAGGTTGTGCAAATGGGATGAACTTTTCGCGACCACCACGAACAACCTTTTTCACAAAGTTGCGCTGCTCTTCATTCATAACTCCGAAAACTAAATCAATGCTCTTTACGCCTTCAACGCCAGTTACAGCATTTGAAATATCAGTGCGCAAACGATCCTGCATTGGGCATGCGGCAATCGTTAATAGAACCTTTAGTGAAACTGAACCATTGCTCTCTGAAAGATCTTCGATCATTCCGAGCTCTGTTATTGGATGACGAAGCTCAGGATCATTTACCTTCGAGAGTGCATCGGTAACTAGATCTAAAAGATTCATAGTAGATCTGGATCGATCATGGCTGCTGGCCTCTTCACCTTTGGTTTTGATGTCTCTTCATCCAATAGTTCTGAGATCTGCTTCTTCACAAATGTTTTTGGATTGAGATCTTTTGGTTGTAAATCTTCAAATCCAGGTCCTAGATTTTCTCGAAGCTCGGCTGTTGCCTTGGTAGCTAAGCCGCGAGCTTTTTTAACCCATTGGGCAGCTTCGACCGCCATCTTTGGTAAACGTTCTGGACCTACCAGAATCATTCCTAAGATTGCGAGGCCAAGAATTTCGCCTGCGCCGATGTCGAAGAACATGGCGTTAGCCTACGCCAATTACTTCTTAGCCGCGATCAGTGTCAGAGAAACAGTCTTTTCCTTGCCCTCACGTTTGTATGTGAGGCTAACTACATCTCCAACGTTCTTTGATCGAACCGCGACAATTAACTCTTCTGGGCTATTGATTGCCTGGCCATCCAAGGCGATGACAATATCTCCGCCACGAAGTCCAGCTTTTTGCGCTGGACTATCAGGCAGAATTCCACGACCTGTGGTTGCAACTTGTGCGCCCTCGCCTGCGTAATTCATATCAAGGGAAATTCCAATGACCGGATATGTCGCAACACCGTTCTTGATCAATTGATCTGCCGTCTTGCGTGCTTGGTTGATTGGAATTGCAAAGCCCAGGCCGATTGAACCTGTTTGTAAATCAGAGCCAAGTGAAGCAATTGCAGAGTTCACACCAATGACGGCACCCGTCGAATCCACAAGTGGGCCGCCTGAATTTCCGGGATTGATAGCAGCATCAGTTTGAAGTGCATTGATAAATGAGCTTTCATTTGCAGAATCTCCAGCGGTTACTGGACGATTTTTTGCACTAATGATTCCGGTTGTAACTGTGCCCGATAAACCAAGAGGCGAACCAATCGCAATTACCGAATCTCCCACTGCAACTTGATCGCTGTTTCCAAATTGCAAAGCTTTAAGTCCCGATGCAGCAATCTTAAGAACCGCTAAATCATATGAAGCATCACGTCCAATAACTTCTGCAGAAAAAATGCGACCATCATTTAGCTTTACTTGAATTCGTCCACCCGATTGTGCCGCTGAACTAATGACATGGTTGTTAGTCAAGATGTATCCATCACTATCGATGAAGAATCCAGAACCTGTACCTCCACCAGTAAATGACTGCGTTTGAATCGAAACGACAGATGGCAAAACTCTTTGTGCAGTTCCTGCAACTGAATCCGGTGCGCGCTCAACAGTGCTGGTTGAAGAGACAAGGTTTACCCGGTTGAAGATCGATGCACCTGATGCGTTAACTCCCAAAATCCCGCCAACTGCACCTGCAAGAACTGCGATTAAGGCAAGGTTTCCCTTTGAGCTTTTTGATGAGTTAGTGGCTTGCCACCAAGGGGCAGCAACTGGAGCAACTTTCTTACGCGGAAAAATCATGGCTGTATCTTGCTATAACTTTGTAGCGATCAGTAAACCATCCCCGACTGGGATCAATGAACTCACCCAATGGTCTGTGTCATTCTTAATGATTTTCCCAGCATCGCGAAGTGCAACAGTCTTTGGGTCGCGCTGAGCTGCATCGCACACCTTGCCACCACCATAGTAATTATCGATTACTAGCGCTCCACCACTCCGCAAGATTCGATAAGCCTCATTGATTACAAAGGAGAGGTCTTCGGGGTTGTGACGAAGTACTACTAGATCGTATGCCCGATCTGTGAGCTTGGAAATAACATCCAAAACAGAGTTTGTGATTAAACGGTAACGGCTCTGCGCAATATCAGCGTCAGAAAAAGCTTGCTTTGCAATTTGAGAATGCTCCATCTCATCATCAATTGAAGTCAATGTTCCATTAGGAAGCATTCCATCAAACAACCAAAGGCTGCCAACACCAGATCCAGTTCCAACTTCTACAACAGATTGAGCCTTTACAGTGGATGCAAGGTACTTGAGAAATGCACCAGCACCTGGAGTTGTATCGACAGTTCCGAGTTCTACCCCTCGAGCCCGAGCCTGAGACTTAAAATGATCTTCGGGAATGAAATTTTCTGCGAATGTATGCGGATCTACTCTCATGACAGTGATGTGATCCATTCAGTCAGAAGGCGTACTCCAAATCCTGTTCCGCCCTTTGAATTTTCCCCTGCATCAACTTCACTGCGTGCGGTGCCTGCGATATCCAAGTGCACCCAACGACGAGTTGAAGTGAAGTTCTCTAGGAACAACGCTGCAGTCACAGATCCTGCTGAGAACTTTCCTTTATCTGCCGTGTGGTTTAGGTCAGCGATATCGCTTCGCAGTGCTTCTTTGTAATCATCAACCAAAGGCATATGCCAAACACGATCACCAGTTGAATCTCCAGCCTTTGAAAGCTGCGCAGCTAAAGCGTTATCACGTGTGTACATCGCTGCATACTGACGGCCCAAACCAAGTGTTGCTGCACCGGTAAGAGTTGCAATATCAATTAAATAATCAGGATCCAGATTTGCATCTGCGTACGCCAAGCCATCGGCAAGAACTAAACGCCCTTCGGCATCTGTATTGATAACTTCAACGGTTGTGCCACCGTAATGCTTAATAACATCGCTTGGACGCTGCGCAGTTGCAGAAATAGCGTTTTCAGCCATCATCATCAATGCAGTAACGCGAACATTTGGCTGTAACTCTTCAAGTGCGGTGAGGGTTCCAAGAATCGCTGCAGAGCCAGCCATGTCGCTCTTCATCGCCATCATCGTGTCGTATGGACGCTTGAGCGATACGCCGCCAGTGTCAAAGGTGATTCCTTTGCCGACCAAAACAACATGTGGCAGAGCCTTTGCTGACTTCTTCTTTGATTTCGGCTGATACGAAACTTGAATCATTCGCGGGCCAGGCTTAGGTGATGAACCACCAACCGCTCGCAATCCACCAAACTCCTTCAGCGCAGCTCCTGCAAAAATCTCAACCTTCAATCCAGTTCCCTTAGCAAACTCTTCTGCTTGCTTGCCCATCCATGCTGGAGTTTTAATGTTTGCAGGCGTATGAATTAAATCGCGAGTACGACAAATAGCTCTCGCAATAGAAGCGGCATTCTTAATTGAATCTGAATCTTTACTGCCAATGAATATTGTTGGCTCTTCCTTCTTCTTGTCTGTCTTGAGATTCCACACCCATGCACCAAGCGCGATTGAGATTGCATGTCCTTTGGCCTCAGATAGAACACAGGCTGAAAACACGGTCGTATTTTTTCCACGTACCTTGCGACCAACTGCTGCACCAGCTGCACGGGCTGCAGATCCGCTTTGATCTCCAATGCCAACCAAGAACAATCGATCGGTTTGAGAATCTGGTGCGCTCACTGGAATTTCAAAAAGCTCACCCGCTTTAGCGGTTGGGGAGAAGAAAGTTAACTCATCGACCAGATCAACCCCGAAAAACTTTTCGAGATCAGATGCAAGTGGGCCGATAAATTCAAAACCGCCATCAAGGTTCTTGATAAAACCTAGTGCGATTGAATGTGCGCTTATAGCCTTTGAAAGTTCAAGGGGCGCATACTGTGGCAGAGCTGACATGATTGGTAAGGCTAGTGCCTCGGCAGAGAAATTACTTCTTAACTAGAGCAACAGCGGCGTGTAGGGCTGCGCTTAAGTTGTTAGCTTCTTCGGCATTCATTTCGACGACCAAACGTCCGCCACCTTCTAGAGGAATACGCATGACTAGAGAGCGAGCTTCCTTTGTAACCTCCATTGGACCATCACCAGAGCGGGGTTTCATGGCTGCCATGTGGGGACTCCTCTAAATCGTTGGTACTGCCGTGTGTGAAGCAAGGCGCTAAGTATCTCGCACAATGCGCCTTAGTGCGAAATCGAGATTGACCTTAAATGCCCAGAATCGCGCTCAGGCGGGACTTGCCCCGTCCAATAATTGCATCAACTGACCGTTCAGGAACCCCAAGGATTGATGCAATATCGGCAGCGCTCATCGACTTTAGGTAATGCATGGTCAAAATGATTCGCTCTTCTTCGGGCAATGTGGCAAGGGCTTGCGCCAATGTTTGCGGTTGCTTGCCCATGCCACAACTTTACTTCCTTTGATGCAGCTGGCGGCGTAAGGTCGAGAGCGAGATGCGAACACCAACGTAGAGTCCTGGAGCAATAATGAGGAAAACCGCACGTGGGGCGAGAATTTCTTCAGACCAATCAAATCGAGTTGATTGGTCAGATAGCGCCGTCAATTCAAAGCGACCTGTGCCCTTAATGATTTTTCCAGTATGTACAACATCGCACACTGTTGGAGGATTCCACGACGTTACAGTCATGTGATCCATCACGCCTAGTTTTCCAACTCCCGTAAAGGCGGCGATTGAAGTTCCAACACCTTCTCGAATACTCGAGGTTACTTCTACAGTTGTTTGCAACATCCAATCACTTTGGGATTCCCAATCTGCAAGAGCCGCCCACACTTTTTCAATAGGTGCATCAATGACCAAGCTCATTGCAATGTGATTACTTTTCATGCACCACATGCCTTCAACGCATCCTCAACACTGGTTGTCCACTGAACAATTTCGCGCATTCCTGGCTTTATGAACTTTTCATCTTCTAGATGAACTATTAGCTCATGCAATGGAGCATAAATTCCAAATGGATCCAAGATAACTACTGGCTTAGTGTGAAACTTTAAGTAGTGGCCTACCCATATTTCAAAAAACTCTTCCAGCGTTCCAGCTCCGCCAGGCAATGTAATGAAGGCATCAGAAATATCTGTGATCATGTGCTTACGTTGCCCCATGGTTTCCACAATATGCAGTTCATCATTGTCATGATCTGCAAACTCGATATCCACTAGGGCCTGAGGAATAACTCCAACTGTCTTTCCCTTGGCATCTCGTGCGCCTCTGGACACTGCGCCCATCATTGAAATATGGCCACCGCCCGTGACCAATTCATTTGAAGATGTAGCAATGCCCTTACCCAACTCGTATGCAAGCTCTACATATTTATTATCGATTGTGGGCGAGGATGAGCAAAAGACGGCAATACGCATGCGGCTAACAATAGAGGCTAGGCTTAGGACATGACGACCATCGCATCTGGCCACGGAATCGCAACCATTTCTAACGGAACCACCCTTGATGTCTGGTTCCCTGCTCCCACCCTATCGGCACTTACCGGATCGGCACCTGCAGAGTTAGTCGCACTTGTTGGAGAGGACAAAGCTCGTGCTGTAACACGCGAACTTGTCTCAATTGAAGTTGATATTACAAAGGCTCCTGCCGACGCGGCAGATGCGTACTTGCGTTTACATTTACTATCGCACCGTCTCGTTAAGCCACACGGGCTAGTACTTGATGGAGTCTTTGGAATCTTGAGCAATGTTGTCTGGACATCTGTAGGGCCTTGCGCAGTGGATGGATTTGAAATTACTCGTGCACGTTTGAAGGCAGCCCACGGACATGTCAGTGTCTATGGGGTCGATAAATTTCCACGAATGGTTGATTACGTAATTCCTACAGGGGTTCGAATTGCAGATGCAGATCGTGTTCGCTTAGGTGCACACTTAGCATCTGGCACAACGGTGATGCATGAAGGTTTTGTAAACTTCAACGCAGGAACCCTTGGTACTTCAATGGTCGAAGGAAGAATCTCAGCTGGTGTAGTTGTCGGTGATGGCACCGATGTTGGTGGCGGTGCCTCAATTATGGGAACACTCAGTGGTGGTGGAAAAGAAGTTATCTCAATCGGAGAAAAGTGTTTGCTTGGTGCAAATTCAGGTTTAGGAATTTCTCTAGGTGACAACTGTGTGATTGAAGCTGGAACTTATATAACCGCTGCGGCAAAGGTTAAGTTGCCCGATGGCGAAATTGTTAAAGCGGGAACTCTTTCTGGCGCAAGCAACTTGCTTTTCCGCAGAAACTCTTTAGATGGATCCCTTGAAGTTGTTTTACGGACTGGGACTTGGGGTGGGCTCAACAGCATTCTGCATGCCAACTAAATCAAAGTAGGCAGATGGAATTCTTGTTCGGCTTCTGAAAGTTTCTCCACGTAAAGTCTTCTGAACCCCGGTTGTTGAGGTCGCTCTTATTGTCCCTACCGTTCCGCTTAGGTTTCGCGAAATGATTTCAAGTTTGATTACATCTGGAAGCGCAAAGGCCAAAGCTGTCGAAGCTTGGGGTATTGATCGCTTCCAACTGGAGAAATTTGGATTGAGTTTCGGATCCTGGCTTCCAGGGTCGGCAATTATCTGGGTATAACTGCGTTCGCTCCCCCACGCGTTAAAGGCGGTCTCCGTAAGCCCACCAGTTGAGCTCCCAAAGTAAGCAGCAATCGGTACATTGTTTTGTGTAAGCGTCAGGCCTGCAGTATTTGTCACCGCTGCCTTCCAAAATTTCCCCCAGCCTTTTTCGATCTCTTTGGCATATCCGAGGAACTTTTGATCTGAAATTTCACCGTAAAGATCGCAATCGCAGCCAGCTCGATAAATTCCAGCTTTGTTAAGCGCATATGTGCGTGAAGCGATTGCCTGTGCTTCAAGCGCGGCAGAGGGCCACGATGAAGGAACCTCACTTATACCCCAGAGATATTCATCGGCTAAGCGAACAGAGTTAGTGATTTCAATTCGATAGCCCAAGGTTGAAGCCTTGACAGCTCTAAATTGCATTTGGCCATATCTATAGCGAGCAGTTGTTGATGAGTGCGTTAGTGACACCACGCCATCAACACCGGCGGCATACCGAGTTCCACTCCAACGGACTGTGAAAACTCGATTTCTTGGCAAACTTGTGGTCTTCTTCCCGGCAATCACACTTGGTACAACAGTTGAACCCAATATTGAAAAGTTTAAAGAACTTTTAACGGGGACTACCGCAAGTGGAACTTGATCTTGGGCATCTCCAATATCACCACTAAAGATTTGTAAGGTTGCATCTGGAGTGGAAGTTGCGATCCTCGCTGTGCTAAGTAGATGTCCCACGTTAACTCTAAGAATTTTTGAATCATCCATCGGTTGGATTACGACATCTTTATAGTAGTAATTCAAAATCGCCGTAGCGGTTTCCCCTGCAAGTGCTCTAGAACGTGCACCAATTTGGCTAAGTCCCACACCGTGACCATAGCCGGCACCAGTGATGGCAAACTCGGTCGGAACATCTATAGCGGTTGCTTGTGGCGGAGTAATCAAAGCAAAAACTACAAGAAAGACTACGGGTTTAAACATCCTCATCAATTGCTGCACTCTTTCCAAGATGCAAGAACTCTTGATACGCATCAATGACTTGATTTGGTTCACCACGTTGGATCAACTTGCCCTTATGTAGCCAAGCAACATCATTACATGTATCTCGAAGCGTCTGCATTGCGTGGCTAACCAGAATCAAAGCGCGATCATCGCTTCGTAATTCTTTGACCCGATTAAGACTCTTCTCCTTAAACTTGGCATCTCCGGTGCTGAGAGCCTCATCAATTATCAAAATATCTGGACGAACTGTTGCTGCAACGGAAAATGCTAATCGCGCGTACATTCCTGATGAGTATGTGCGCATTGGGGCATCAATTGCATCTCCTAACTCAGAAAAATCAGCTATCTCCTCAAAGTGGCCTTCGATCTCCTCGCGCGACATTCCCGCAGCTAATCCACCTAAATAGACGTTATCGCGCCCAGACATTGATGGATTAAAGCCAACACCAAGGGCTAATAAGGTGCTTACCGATCCATACACCTCAATACGACCCTGAGTTGGAGGCAGAATTCCTGCCACGCATCGCATAAGTGATGACTTGCCCGCACCATTTGTTCCGATGACTCCCAAAACTTGGCCATATTCAACATCAAGATTTACATCATCGAGTGCGCGCACTACTCGAGTTTGTTTTCCACCACGGCCAAGAGCCTTAACGCGTGCCTTTAAAGTGGGTCTGCGATCAATTGCAGTTGTGTATGTGAGTCCCACATTTCTAATTGAAACGGCGATCTCATTAGTTTTCTGAATGTTAGAGGCGGACAGCGAACTCACGCTCCCTCGACAAAAAGAAATAAGTACCGATGAAGAAAATTCCAGCCGCCCAGGCTAATCCTTGAAGCATGCTCGACGTTTGTGGGACTTCACCGTGTACTAGAGCGCGTGACCAAGAGTCCAAAATAGGAAACAGTGGATTAACAACTTCCAGAGCCTTGAGATTTGGATCGAGCGCTGAAACTTCATACAAAATTGGAGATAAGTACAAGAGGGTTCGAGTTAAGTAAGGCAGGAAACTTGCGATATCTCGGAAGTACACATTGATACACGAAATCGTGATTGCAAGACCTAAAGCCAAAAAGACGCTAATCATTAAGACGGGAATCGCCCACAACATTTCGATTGAAAACTTTGAGCCCACGACCGCCTTAATGACCAAGAAAACAATCAAGGTCGGAATGAATTTAAAGATTGCAATGACCACCGCTGATATAGGCAACATAACTCTTGGAAAAGCAGTGTTCAGAATTAAACGCTGACCTGCAGTGATTGACTTGACTCCGCCTGTTAGTGAGTTGGCAATCAAATAAAAGAGGAAAAGGGTTGCCGTTAGGTGGACATAGCGAGCGCTATCTGTTGAGCCGCCAATAATGACGATCAAAATGAAGTACACACCTGAAAGCAAGAGCGGGTTGAGAACTAGCCACAATTGGCCAAAGACTGAATCAAAATGCTGTTCGCGCAGCTCAGATTTTGAGTATTCGGAGATAAAGGTTCGGCGGGACCACAGGGATTTCCAGTATTTACCGAGCTTTGGCAGGCCAGCCCTAAATGGCTCGTAGACCTGCAGAGGAGTGCTCACGGGTGCAAGGTTACCGCAGGGGCCAGTGACTTCGGCGATGTGAGAAATCCAAGCCCCCATGAAATATGCATTGTGAGCAAAATAGTTGGCAAGCAAACAATCTCACCCATGGTTTTTCCAATAATTATTGAAGCTCCCAGGATAAACACTGAATACACAAGCGCTGGTATAAAGAAAAATGAACTGACTGCAGCGCCTAAAAGGATCGAGAGCGATGTCGCCACAACTGTAAATGGTGGTGCAAGATATCTGTAATTAATTGTTCCTTGATGTCTACGTGAAACAACTCGTCTCCACCGGCCATATTCGAAGTACTGTTTTGCGAGCGCCTTAACTGTTGATCGTGGGCGGTATGTAACAGTCAAACGTGGGTCAAAGTAAATAACTCCTCCATTTTCACGAAGGCGAAAGTTCAACTCCCAATCTTGAGCCCGAGTAAATCTCTCATCAAAACCGCCAACAGCTAACAATGCTTCTTTTCTAAAGCACCCCAAGTAAACAGTGTCGGACTCCCCTGCGCCTCCACCAGTGTGAAAGCGCGATGCGCCAACACCTAGTGGGCTTCGCATCGCACGTGCGACAGATCTTTCGAAAAGTGAAATGCCCTCAGCGGCCATAACGCCGCCAACATTAACCGCCCCAGTTTGATTGAGAATTTCAAAGGCGGTCTCGCAGTAATCCTTCGGAATCTGTGAATGTCCATCTACACGGACAATGATGGAATATCGAGAAGCTGCGATTGCACGGTTTAAACCTGCGGCGGTTCTTCCAGTTGGGTTTTCAACGACGACAACTCTCGAATCATTCGAGGCAAGGGAGTTGGCGATCTGCATGGTTGCATCCTGTGAAGGACCCACAGCGAGAATTACTTCGATCTCCCCCGAAAAATTCTGAGACAAGATCGAATTCACAGAATCCTCTAAATACTTCTCCTCATTGAGGACTGGGAGGATGACCGAGATTTCTCGCTTCGGTGAGCCATATAACGTGTTCGCTGATGTCGACATAACGCGTACACGCTATCGCTCAAGTACTCTCTGACAGTGAAATCAACGCGGGCAATTCGGATTAT
>JACCDL011196103.1_pt1 | contig 16557 bp, 16 predicted proteins | sample 7441931 | NCBI WGS metagenome assembly JACCDL01 (sample SAMN15323437, study PRJNA562643) | freshwater metagenome | isolation source: river surface water | place: USA:Blue River Watershed | collected 2017-08-16 | reverse complement strand
CGAGTTCAGATCATGTGCGAACCGCGCTGTGGTCGATTCTTTCAATTCATGGCTACGTGGCAACACAAGAGTGCGACTTGCATTTGTCGGCAGATCAGCCGCGCGTTGCTTAACTAACCACTCAACTACGCTGTTGCAGTGATGTCTGCTAACCACAGCGAGGTGATAGGCGCGGAGTCGAAACACCACATTCGGCTAGAGATTCAGTTTCTACGTGCAATTGCGGTGACGCTTGTTGTATTGAGCCATCTAAAAATTGGCGTTTTCAGTGGTGGCTTTGTCGGTGTTGACATGTTCTTTGTGGTGTCAGGGTTCGTAATCGGGCTCACCATGTTGAATTAGCAATCAACCCAAGGGAAGGTCTCCATAAAGCGTTTTTTTGAACGGCGTTTTTTCCGAATCTACCCGCCACTGGCGTTCATGGTTGTGGGTGCATCAGTTTATGCCTATCTGGTTTTGGCTTTTGACCGTTCACAAGATTTTTTCATAGAACAAGCAAGAGCAGCATTGTTCAGCTATGGCAACTACTTCTTCATGTTCCACAAGATGGACTACTTCCTTCAGGATGCAAACTCCACTTTTTTTCTGCACACCTGGTCGCTTGGACTTGAAGAACAGTTTTATTTATTGCTTCCTGTTTTCATAACAATTTTGGGAGTAATCGGAAGAAAGTCACTTTTCGGAGCCAGGATTCGAGTTTGGAAAATCGGTTTTGTAGTTCTTGGGTTGTTGTCGCTGATAGGCGCATTGTTGATCTATGCAGGTTATTTAGGTTGGTTTTCCCCTGAATTCCGTTCGGTCTTTGTGTTCTATTCAACGATCACCAGAGGCTGGGAGTTCTTTTTAGGTCTTTTGGTCGCAGTGTTGGTGTTTCAGCGCGAACAACGTGGCCATGCTCCAGTTAAGAAAATTCATACTGCATGGGTATTGATTTCAGCTTTCGCTTTAATTGGTGTTCATATTGCATATTCGGCGTTTTCGGTATCGCAATTCATCGTTAGCTCAATCACAGCATTTATTACTGCGGTGTTTATTTTTTCACTGCCCATATCTTCAGTAAATAATCAACGGTTTTTTAGCGTAAAGATATTTCAATTGATTGGAAATAGCTCGTATTCAATTTATTTATGGCATTGGATTGCAGTCGCAATTGCCGAAGACATTTTTCACCCTGTGAGCGCCAAACACATGAGCATTCTTGTAGCGATTTCATTGATTCCTGCATTTGCTTCGTACCGATTCGTTGAAACTCCATTCAGAAAAGCAAGAAATTTGCAGTTTAAGAAAAAACTGGCTCTTGCTGTTGCTCTGGTTGCGATTCCAGTGTCTGTTCTTTGGGGCTTGGAAACGTCAACTCTGCAAGCGCGAGAGGAGTACGGGAACGTTTTCCCGAGCACGGTGCTTGACGACTGTGATTTCTGGAACGAATTGTGTGTAGTTGGACCAAAAGATGCTGAGAAGAGCATTCTTCTGTTTGGGGATTCACATACCTACCAGATCATTCCAATCTTTGTTGACTACGTAAAAGAGCGAGGCTACAAGTTGATAACTTGTGTGATGATCTGTCGCGATGAAAGATACTCCGAAATCAAAGACGACACTTTCCCTGGCGGCAATTTTGATTTAGTTATTAATTCATATAAAACAAATAATGGAACGACTGAGAGGTCATATCGAAAAGATCTCGCTGAAACGTTTGCAAAATTTTCTCAGTCTCGTAGCGCCGACCACCTAATTGTTCTGGATAATCCATTTTTTGCAGATCATGTTTCTCCGCGCAGAATTCGAAAGCCAAATCTTGTGCCGTTGCCACGCGCTCCGCAGGATGAGGTTGCTAATCCAATCACACAAGATTGGAAATCTGATGCTGGTGAAAACGTATTTTTGTATGACCCGTTTCCAGTGTTGTGTGGAGTAACTGACTGTCCAGTTGAAAAGGACGGAAAAGTGTTGTACCTCGACAACAACCACCTTTCTATGGTGGGAGTGCGCCTCATTGAGCCAAGTTTGATCGCTATGGTCGATGACATTCTTGGCAAATAGGCAAGCGCAAGTCACGTAATTCGCGCCTAACCTACACACCCAAGCCCAGGTGGCGGAATGGTAGACGCGGGGGGCTTAAACCCCCCTGGCTAGAAATAGCCGTATGAGTTCGAGTCTCATCCCGGGCACAAACATGAGTAATCGGTATCTCGCCGCTAGCACGAGTCGGGCAGACTAGAGATATGCCTTTGCCAACGGGGAATCCCACACCTTCCGAATTGCGCTCGGCACTTGATTCGCGAACTTCGCAAATGCTTGCTCATGTGCAGCAATTTGTTGATATTGAGTCACCATCAAACGAGGTCGAAGATTTGCAGCGAAGCGCAGAGTTTCTCGCTTCGGTGATGACCCAAGTGCTCGGCAAGGCTCCTGAGATAATTCCAGGAGAAAAGGGCCCGCATGTGCATTGGAAGGGAAGCGACAACGCCAAGGTGTTGTTTGTTGGCCACCACGACACCGTTTTTCCAAAAGGAACGATTGCCAAGCGTGGTTTCAGTGTTGATGGAGACATTGCGCGAGGTCCAGGAATTTTTGACATGAAAGCCGGAATCATTCAGGCCATTTATGGTTTGAGTGAAGTGCGTGAATGTGAGCACGTTGAAATTTTGATTTCTTCAGATGAGGAAATTGGTTCATATACTTCGCGCGAATTGATTGAAGCTCGCGCGCAGGCAACGGGAAATGTATTAGTTCTCGAACCGAGCGGAAATGATGATGCATTAAAAATTGCTCGAAAAGGCGTTGGAACATTTACGGTTGATATTGCTGGCCGTGCAAGTCATGCTGGGTTGGAACCAGAAAAAGGAATTAATGCGTTAATGGAACTCGCTGCACAAGTGCAAGCGATCGCGGCGATTGCAAAGCCGGAAGTGGGAACAACAGTTACACCAACCGTTGCAACCGCAGGTACCACCGAAAACGTCGTGCCGGCAAGTGCTCAGATCATTGTTGACACGCGAGTAAACCTGCCGGCAGAAAAGCAACGCGTTGAAGATGCCTTCGCTGCACTGCGTCCAACAGTCGAAGGTGCAGCATTGAAAGTGAGTGGGTCAATAAATCGCCCTCCTATGCACGAGTCTGCTGCTACTGCGTTATACGAAATTGCAAAACGAGTAGCACCACAAGTTGGCATTCATGACCTGCAGGGCATTGCGGTTGGCGGTGGATCTGATGGAAATTTCACGGCAGCAATTGGTGTGCCAACACTTGACGGATTGGGTGCCTGCGGTGGTGGTGCGCATGCCGACACTGAGTACATCAAAGTGTCAAAGATGGGCGAGCGAGCAGCATTGGTAGCTGCAATTGCACGCGAACTTGTAAATCGCTAACGAACTTTATTCAAGTTCGAGCAGCCCGCCTGCGCCAAGTGTGCCTGCAGTGCGGTATTCATCAATCTTTGCTCGCGTATCTTGAATGTCTAAGTTGCGCATGGTGAGTTGGCCAATTCGATCAAGAGGCCCAAATGCAGCATCTTCAACTCGTTCCATGCTGAGTCGCTCTGGCGAATAGGTCAGGTTCGCACCCGTTGTATTCAAAATGCTGTAGTCATCTCCCCGTCGCAATTGAATCGTGACTTCGCCTGTAACTAGTGAGCCGACCCAACGCAGCAGAGGTTCGCGAAGCATGAGCGACTGTGGGTCAAACCAACGTCCTTCATACAACAGTCGACCGAGTCTGCGACCCATCTGGCGGTAGTTCTCTAGCGTGTTTTCATTATGAATTGCTGTGAGCAGTCGCTCGTATGCGATGTGCAATAGCGCAAGCCCAGGTGATTCGTAAATCCCACGACTCTTTGCCTCGATAATGCGGTTCTCAATTTGATCGCTCATGCCGAGCCCATGTCGGCCACCAATGGCGTTTGCTTCGTTTACAAGATCTATTTGAGAAGCAAATTCTTTGCCGTTAAGGGCAACAGGCCAACCTTCTTTGAAGGTGACCACTACATCCTCAGGGGCAATTGAAACGCTTGAGTCGTAATGAGCAACTCCCATGATGGGTTTCACGATGTGCATGCTTGTGCTTAATTCTTCGAGTTGCTTCGCTTCGTGAGTTGCGCCCCAAATATTTGCATCGGTTGAGTACGCCTTTTCGGCTGAGTCTCGGTAAGGAAGTTTTTTCGCAGCAAGAAATGCGCTCATTTCTGCACGTCCACCCATTTCACGAACGAAGTCTGCATCTAGCCATGGCTTGTAAATGCGCAGGTTTGGATTTGCAAGAAGTCCGTATCGGTAGAAGCGTTCAATATCATTTCCTTTGTAGGTGCTTCCGTCACCCCAAATATCTACGCCATCTTCTTTCATTGCGCGCACAAGCATGGTTCCTGTGACTGCGCGGCCTAATGGAGTGGTGTTGAAATATGTTTTGCCTGCAGTGGTGATGTGAAATGCACCGCATTGCAACGCAACAAGACCTTCATGCACCAATTCAGTTCGGCAATCAATTAAGCGCGCACCTTCTGCTCCATATTGCTTTGCGCGAACAGGTACACCATCAAGATCGGGTTCGTCTGGTTGGCCAAGGTTTGCGGTGTACGCATATGGCAATGCTCCTTTTTCACGCATCCAAGCAACTGCAGCAGAGGTGTCAAGGCCCCCAGAAAATGCAATGCCTACGCGTTCTCCAACAGGCAGTGAGGACAAAACTTTGGCATGAGAAGCTGCTGCGCTTGAATCTGGCATGTAAACACGGTACTGAATTTGTCGCTCGATAAGCGACTGCTTTACTCGCGCGTTCGGCCTGCAAATGTGGCAATTGCAATCAACAATGCCGAGCCCGCCACTACACCTTCAACAATTGCAACGCCCGGCGTTCCCGAAATGTCTCCGATTGCAACGCCTGCAAGCACGAGTGAACACCCGATTCCGATGTAACCAGCGATGTCTGGCAAACGAATAATGGCGATGATGGCAACAACGGGCATTACGAATGGCAGTGCCCACAGAAGTGGAAATGCTGGGTTCGATTCAGGTCCAAGCCACCATGTGGATTTACCGACGGCCCGACTAGCAATTGCCGCGCAAGTAATGCCTGCAGTAACCAGCAGCCAAGAAGAAATTCCAATCAGTTTCCAGGGCGACTTCATAGCCTGAACAGTACAACCCAAATCCATCCAGTTAGCCTGATGGCGCATGTCCCGACCAGCATTTAATCGTTTTTCGGTGTTTTTCCCCATGTGGAACGAAGAGGAATACCTGCAACGTGCATTGAATGCAGCCATTGAGCTAGGTGATGAACTGGTGGCCCAAGGCACGGTGGCTGACTACGAAATGATCATCGTGAACGATGCGTCAACAGATTCAACGCCTCAACTTGCAGATGCTGCTGCGGCCGCAAATCCGCGAGTCAAAGTGGTGCATCATGCGGTAAACCGCAAGTTGGGTGGATCAATTAAATCTGGTTTTGCAGCGGCAACTGGCGATGTGGTGTTGTACACCGACGCCGACCTGCCTTTCGATTTTCGAGAAGTGCACAAAGCATTGCGCCTGATGAACCAATACGAGGCCGACATTGTTGCTGCCTATCGTTTTGACCGAACTGATGAGGGTTATGTACGCGTGGTGTATTCGTTTCTGTACAACTTGCTCGTTCGCGCATTGTTCGGGTGCCGCTTCCGCGATGTGAATTTTGCATTCAAGCTCGTGCGTCGCAACGTTCTAGACACCATTAGTTTGACCAGCGAAGGTTCATTCATAGACGCTGAGTTAATGGTGAGCGCCAGAAAACTTGGTATGAGCGTTGTGCAATTTGGAGTTGATTACTTCCCGCGCACCCGTGGAGTTTCCACGTTGAGCTCGCCATCGGTAATCGTGAAAATTTTGAAAGAGGCGTGGGCGTTGCGTGCTCATCTCAATGCGCTTGCGCCAAAGAAATCATGAACGACGATTTCGACAACTATTACGAAGGTGACTTCGAATATGACGAAGATTTCCTAGGCGAGGAAATTCCTTATCAACCCAGCACGTACGAACGCTGGCGTCCTGCCCTAGTCGCACTTGCAATATTGCTCACAGTTGTGGCCATTGGAGTAGTGGCAAATGACAACAGCAATAGCAACGCCAACAACGCAACTGAAGTATCAATTGACCAATCAACTATTCCCGTTGTAACTGTTCCGCTTACGCGAACGATCAAGCCGGGAATGAAGGGCGACGATGTATTGCGGTTGCAACAACGGCTTTCAGCACTGCATTTTGATCCAGGCCCACACGATGGTGTGTATGGGCAGAACACCATTCAGGCTGTATGGGCATTTCAAAAATTGGTCATGAAGACACCGCGCGCACGTGCAACCGAAGAAGTAACCCCGTCCACCTGGGCAATTATGGAAACAGCTGCTCCGGTTACGCCGCGCAGACAGGCTGATTCCCCAAGCCATGTAGAGATTTACCTGCAAGAACAGGTGCTTGTGGTGTTTAAGGGTGGAGAGCCTCAACTCATTACGCACATGTCCTCGGGCTCAAACGAAAAATGGTGTGAGGAAGTGACGATCGACCCAGGTCAAGACGGCAACAACACTCCAGAACAAATCAAAAAAGGTATTTGTGGTGAGGCAATCACTCCGCCGGGAATCTTCTACTTCTACAACCGCCATACCGGAATGCGCGAATCAAAACTAGGAAGTATGTACAACCCTGTGTATTTCAACTACAACATTGCTGTGCACGGCGCAATTCTGGTACCACTCGAACCCGCATCACACGGATGTGTGCGAATTCCAATGTCAGTTGCTCGCTATTTTCCAGCACTCGTTGCTTATGGTGATCGCGTGTATGTCTTTGACGGAATTAAAGAACCAGAAGAGTACGGTTCACCAGTTCCGCCATTTGATAAACCAGATCCGAACTACACCACAACAACGTCGTCCATTGCTCCAAAACCTGGTGCATCAACCACTGTCGCTCCCTAGTTCAGTGCAATAAAGTGAGTGATATGGAGCGCATTGCTTATGACGAGTTTTCAATGTTTGGAGAAAACATCTCCGAATATGGACTTGAAGTTTCGTCAACTCCGCAAGTACAGCGCGTAAGCACTGAGTTGAGCGATGGACGCTCGATCAGCGCACTGAAATGGGGCAGCGGTGAGCCTCGCCTCGTGCTCGTGCATGGCAGCGGACAAAACGCACATACGTGGGACACAGTTGCACTTGCACTGAATGTTCCACTGATTGCTGTGGATTTGCCGGGTCACGGTCATTCCTCTTGGCGCGACGACACCACGTATAGCCCGCAGGGCATGGCAGAGGATTTGGCGGTGGTAATTCAACAACACGCGGCAAACGCTGCTGCAATTGTTGGAATGTCACTCGGTGGTTTGACGTGCCTTGCACTGGCAAGCGCACACCCCAATTTGGTTCCACATCTTGTGTTGGTCGACATCACGCCTGGCGTTACCAGCAAGAAAGCGAAAGCTGTTCTTGATTTCATTAACGGGCCGCAAAGTTTTGCAAGTTTTGATGAGTTGTTTGCGCGAACTAAAGAACATAATCCAACGCGAAGCGAGTCAAGCTTGCGTCGTGGAATTTCGCACAACGCGAAACAAATTGAAGACGGATCTTGGCAATGGAGATACGACCGCAGAGGGCAAACAGAAACCGCTGGTTCTGCGCCAGGGCACGAAGCTCCGCGGTCGCCGATGTGGGACATGATTTCGGCGTGGAATAAACCGTTGTTGATGGTGCGCGGCGGCATTTCTCCTGTTGTGGACGATGAAGACATTGCCGAATTGCGTAAGCGCTGTGCACACGTTGAAGTGATAGTTGTTGATGGCGCAGGGCATAGCGTTCAAGGAGATCGCCCGGTGGAGTTGGCAAATGTGCTCCGCCGCTTCGCTTCTTAACTCCTTGCCCAATTAGCCTCATTTCATGAAGTTATTAGCGCCTTCAAAGAAACTTGGTCGCCCAAGTGCGACCGATTCCATTGAAACGCGAGATCGACTTATAGAAGTTGCGCGCGCATCGTTTGCAACCATTGGTTACGACGCCACAACGAATCGCACCGTTGCTGCTGCAGCGGGAATTACTACAGGTGCGATTTATCACTACTTTCCTTCAAAACTCGACATGTACGTTGCATCGTTTGCTCAAGTGCAAAACATGGTGACTGAGGCTGTTGTGAAAGCTGCAGCGCCATGCGACAACTTGGTGGATAAATTTGCGGCAATTATTGATGCGCTTTCGGATGTAAGTAAGAACGATCCATCGCTGATCGGATTTGTCGTTGGCGTTGCGGCAGAAGCTCGCAGGCATCCTGAGCTTTCAGACGCGATTCGGCCTCTGCGAAAAGATTGGGCCGTGTTTTTTCAACAACTGTGTGAAGACGCAGTGGCTCGCGGCGAGGTCGGATCATCAATGACAGCACGAACGCTGCAAGATCTTTTTGACGTGATGATTTCTGGGCTAGCAAGGTTCAGTTATGTGATTAACGATCGCGAACGCGAAGATGCAGTTATCGACGGTTTGAAGCGTTTTGTTGCAGCCGCTGTTTCCTGAACAGATCGGTGAGTACCAAAGCAAGGCACACCCAGATAAGCGAGAAACCGGCGACCTTGGAAGTGGTCAAGGCTTCGTCGTAGAGCAACCAGCCAATTAAAAAGTTCATGGTTGGCACTATGTATTGCATCGGACCAAGAATGGTGAGCGGAGTTTTCTGAGATGCACTCGCAAACATCAGCAGTGGAACAGCAGTGATAACTCCCGTGAAAGCCACCAATATCCACTCAGTTGGCGTTGCAGTGTTGTGCACGCTTTGTGGATTGTTCCATGTAGCTAACACATACATGAATGCTGGAATTGCAAGAATAAGTACTTCGGCGGTCAAGCTTTCTAGCGGTTGAAGTGGAACCTTCTTTTTCAAGTAGGCATAAAAAGACCATGAGGTAGCGATAATCAAGGCAATCCATGGAACGCGTCCATAGGCGATGGTGAGAACAGCAATTCCGCTGACTGCGAATGCAACAGCCAGGCGTTGAATAGCGCGCAACTTTTCATGAAGGACAAAAACGCCAATGACAATGGTGAGAATTGGGGCTATGAAGTACCCGAGTGCTGTTTCAATGACATGGTCATTAACAACAGCCCAAACATAGGTGGCCCAGTTGATGGTGAGTAACACGCTGGCGAGCGAAATTCGAACGAGCAGTTTGGGATTGCGCAGAGTTTGAAGTAATGGCCGAAATCGCTTGGTCAACATCATCACCACAACGAGCACAATTACCGATGAAGTGATTCTCCATCCGATGAGTTCAAATGAGTCAAACCCGTGGAGTTCTTTCCAGTACAACGTGAGAGCGCCCCAAATGAAATAGACCGAAAGGCTAAGTGCAATTGCTGCCTGCGAAGACTCTGGCTTTGTAACAGGCTCAGTCATGATTCGTTCACGCTAGTCGCGCGGGTAGCCTGTAATGAGTGGATATCACCACAACTCCCGCCTGGTTAGCAGCACAGAAAAGTGCGTCATCCCTTGCGCAAACAACGCTTCGAGAGCTGTTTGCCCGTGACTCTCATCGCGCCCAGTCATTGAGTATTGAAGTTGCACTTGGCGAGGGTTCATTGCTCGCAGATTTTTCAAAGCACAATCTTGACGAACAAGCCCTTGAAAACCTGATTGCAATTGCCGAACATGCACGAGTTTCCGAGTTGCGCAACGACATGTTTGAGGGTGTAGTGGTGAACGCAACTGAGAATCAGGCTGCACTTCATACAGCGCTGCGGTCGCCATTAGAAACGTCGGTCAACGTAAACGGTCTTGACGTAATGGAAGAAGTGCACCGTGTTCGTCAGCAGATGAGCGTGTACGCGGAATCAGTTCGAGCCGGACGCATTGTTGGTGCGACTGAAAAAAAATTCACCAGTGTTATCAATGTTGGCATTGGTGGTAGCGATCTGGGTCCAATTTTGGTTCACGAAGCGCTTTCACATTCCAGTGAGCCGGCAGTGCGGGCCCACTTTGTTTCCAATATTGACCCAACCGACGTGCGATCGACTCTTGCTCAGTGCGATCCGGAATCGACGCTGGTGGTGTTGTGCTCAAAATCATTTAGTACTGCTGAAACACTCAGCAACGGAAAGATCATTTCGCAGTGGTTGGCAGATGGTGTTGGCGATGCACATGTTGGCAAGCACATCGCTGTGGTTTCGGTATACCCAGAAAAAGCAAAAGCTGCTGGCGTAGTGGCTGATGTTGCGTTCAACATGTGGCCTTGGGTTGGTGGCCGTTATTCAATTTCTTCTGCGGTAAACCTTGTCAATGTCATTGCATTTGGATCTCATGCATTTGATGAGATGCTTTCCGGAATGCGCGTGATGGATGAACACTTTCTTCTTGCGCCTTTGCGTCAAAATGCCCCCGTACTGATGGGGCTGATAAATGTGTGGAATCGGTCTATTTTGCAACGCGAAACCCGAGCAATGATTGCCTATTCAACTGGGTTGAAATCTTTTGCTTCGTACGTCCAGCAGTTGGAAATGGAAAGTAATGGCAAGCGAGTAACAGTCGACGGCAACCCCGTCACAACGTCAACTTCAGCCATTGTGTGGGGCGGCGTGGGAACGAATGCCCAGCACGCATATATGCAGTTGTTACACCAGGGAACCTCTGTCGTGCCTGCAGACTTCATTGGCGTGGCCGAAACTCCCACAAGTGACATTGACGCTCATGATGCACTTGTTGCAAACATGTTTGCTCAGGCCCAAGCACTTGCATTTGGAAACGAAGCTGAGCCACATCGCACACTGCCAGGTAATCGTCCAAGCACCACTCTGATGCTGACCGCGCTGACTCCTCGAACATTAGGGGCACTCATTGCCCTATACGAGCACAGCGTATTTGTGCAGGGCTGTGTTTTTGGCATCAATAGTTTTGATCAGTGGGGTGTCGAATTGGGCAAAAAACTTGCCTCCGAGGTTTCGGCACAAATCGCAGATCCAAAGGCTGGTGTGGGATCCGACTCATCAACAGCGCAATTGGTGCAGTGGTACAGAAAACACCGCTCTAACACCTAGTCTGTGCGCTGTGGCGGAGAGGTATTCACAAGCAGAGCGGATGATCAACTTGCTTGCCCTGCTCGTGCAGCGCACCAAGCCAATGACGCTGAAACAAATTCGTCAGGAACTTGTTGGTCAGTACCCCGAATCCGATACGGCAGCCCGCGCAGCATTTGAGCGCGACAAAGGCGATCTTCGCGCACTTGGAATTCCCATTGAACTCATCACTCTTGGTGGCGATCAAGCTGGAGAAGGCGCATATCGAGTAGATCGCAAGAGTTTTGAGCTTGGCGATTTGGGATTGACCGATGAAGAACGCAATGCGTTGCAACTAGCAATGGCCACGGTTCGCGTGGGCGCCAGTCACGGTGATGAAGCACTGTGGAAATTGGGTGGCGAGCGTGCATTAAACGCACCGTCGATGAGCATGAACATTGCACTTGACGATGAGTTAATGAAGACCCTTGCTGATGGAGTGTTTGAACACCGCACGTTGACTTTTGCTTACAAGGGCGAAGTGCGCAATGTTGACCCGTATGGACTGCTGGCACGTGCGGGGTATTGGTATTTGGTCGGTCATGATCATTTGCGCGAGGGTCAGCGAACATTTCGCATTGATCGAATAGTTGGGAATATCACGGCGGGAGACAAGAAGTCGTTTAATCGACCCAAAGGTTTTGATTTGCAAAAGGTGGTGCCAACCGAAGCAGAACTCTTGGCTGAAGGTCACGGTGAAGATGCAGTAGCCACGGTGTTGGTTGATGCAACGCTTGCTCGTGGAGTTCGTGCACAGTTTGGAAAAGAAGCAATTGTGAAAGAGCATGCAGACGGTGGAATTGAGTTTGCAATTCCGTGTGCCAACATGACGGCATTTCGAGTGTGGTTGTTTGCCATGGTGGATCACGCAGTGGTGCTTGGGCCGCCTCGAGTGCGTCAACAAGTCGTTACTTGGTTGCACCAATTGGCGGGAAGTCGCTAATGGCAATGCGTAAATCTCGCCGCGGGCCTCGTGGTGCTGCAGAACGTGTAGAGGGCCTATTGGTCATGTTGCCATGGCTGATCAGTCGTAAACGCGTCAAATTGTCAGACATGGCAAAACAGTTCAAATTGAGCGAAAAAGAATTGATGAACGACCTCATCATGGCGGCTATGTGTGGAGTTCCGCCGTACACGCCAGACACTTTGATTGACGTATTCGTTGATGAAGGGGAAGTGGTTGCCGAAGTTCCGTTGATGTTCTCGCGACCGTTGCAATTGAACTCAGCAGAGTTGTTTGCATTGCAGGCAATGGGAAGCGCTGCATTGTCTATGCCGGGAGCGGATAAGAAAGGCCCACTTGCCACTGCTCTGAAGAAACTGAAACCACTGTTGCCTACAGCTGATTCTGTTATCGAAGTCGAAGTCAAACCGGTGAAGTATGTAGAAGAGGCGCAGACCGCGGTTGCAAACGGGCAGTTTGTAGCAATTGAGTACTTCTCGCCAATTTCAAATCTTCATACATCGCGCACGGTGTTTCCGCGCGCAGTGTTTGAGCAAATGGGTCATTGGTACTTACGAGCAGACGATGATCGATCCGGAGAAATTCGCAACTTCCGAATTGATCGCATTCAAAAGTTTGAATTAACTGGTGCGGTCTCCACGCCCGTCATTGAAGGAATTGAATCAGAAGTGGATTTTTTTGGGGCAGAGTTACAGACCGCCACGCTGCGAGTGAGGGCAGGTGCGCTTCGCTTAGTCGAGACCTATCCGTATATTTCCCGCGAATCACAGCCCGATGGCAGTGTGATTATTGAATTGGCAGTTGGATCACAGCGCTGGCTTGGGCGTTTGTTGTTGCGCGGTGGTGATGCGATTGATGTGCTTGAGCCAACCGAGTGGGTTGACCTGGGAAAGCAAACTGCTCAGGCAGTGCTGAAGCGATACAACTGAGTTATTTCACCGCAATTGATGCAACTTGTTCTGCACTGGTGATGTCTGCTTGAGCGAGCAAAATCGGAAGTAATCGCGCAGTAACCACTGCATCGGCAAGTGCATCGTGATTGGGAACGTCGGTAATGCCGTAGCGAATGGCAAGTTGCCGCAAATTGTGTGGGTGAGCTTTTGATGGGTCAAGAGACCGCGAAAGCGTGAGCGTGCAGATTGGGTTGTTGATAACAAGTGGGTGGCCACATCGTTGTGCTTCTGCCCGAAGAAACCCAAGATCAAATTTTGCGTTGTGAGCAACAAATGTTGCGGTCTTTAGTTCTGTATGCAGTCTGTCGAGTGCTTCATGAATAGAAATGCCGGTTCGTAATTGGCGACGTGTGATTCCGTGAATGTGGTGTGCCCCCAATCTGCCCGGCTTCCAGAATCGTCGCTTGATGTAGGTGGAGAACTGGTTTTCGATTGTTCCGTCTCCGCGAACAATGACGATGCCAAGCTGCAAAACAGAACAAGTTGCAGGAGAGAGGCCGGTGGTTTCGGTGTCAACCACCGCAAACCGCATACTCGCCAAGGTTTCGCTCATGTTTGGCACAGTAAGCGAGGGGTGTTCTATTTAGAGGCGAGAGCCTTGGTGAAGGATTCTCTGTCGAAATAATCACGCCACAGGGCAATTTTGCCGTTGCTGACGACGAACAAACCCGCAATGTCGAGCTCAATCCAACGACCATCCATTTCAAATCGATCGGTTCGCTCGTTCATCACGACACCGTGCTCCATGTCGCCATTTGACACTTGGTGGTGGATAAGCCATTCAACTTTTGTTGCTGCAGCAAGAAAGTCGGAAAGGATCTGAATCATGGCTTCGCGACCAAACACTTTGGTAATTGGCACATTGTCGTATTCGCAGTCCTCAGACACCATTTCCATAGCTGCGGTGAAGTGACTCTGTTCAATGTTTTCGATAAACCGAGTGACGTATTCGCCTGGATCGGTGATCTTGTCTGTCGCAATTGCCATGCAGACAGTTTGGCAGGCTTACGCAGATGCGTAAGCGATAGGGGTTACGCCGACTTCAGCGTGCGACTGCGAACACCAATTGGAGCAGCCATGGTGTAACCGGCGAGATGGCGCTCTTCTTCGTTCTCGCCGCCCCACAATCCGTATTCATGATTGTTGCGAGCAAACTCTTTGCACGTTTGTTGCACGGTGCAATTTGCACACAGTGACTTTGCTTTTGCTTCACGACGTGCGCGAGCTTGAGGACGCTCTGCTTTCGGAGCAAAAAACAGTTTGGTTTTTCCCTTGCAGTTAGCGAACTGAGTCCAATCAATTAATGAGCCGATTGGCATTGCCGGCTCGAGTAGATCGGAAAGATAGGCCTCTGAAATTGGTGATTCCTTAAGTGACATGGAAACTGCCTTTCACTACTGGGGTTATTTAGTACTAAATACTAAACCCAAGCAGGGACTGGTTTATTCCCAATAGGGATTGCCGTTCGTCACACGCCAAAAGGGGCGCTTTTTGGGGTTACAGAAGCTCTGCTGCCAGGCTGGCAACGGCACTGCGTTCACAGGCCGCAAGCGTGACATGGCCAAAGCAACGCTGGCCGCCAAAGGCATGGATCAGCACCGCGAGGGCATTGTTCGATTCACCCATGTACGGGGCATCGATTTGGCTGGTGTCGCCAGTGAACACCACCTTCGTTCCTTCACCAATTCGGGTGAGGATGGTTTTCAGTGTGGTCGGTTCAAGGTTTTGTGCCTCGTCAACAACTACGAATTGTTGTTGCAGTGATCGTCCTCGCAAGAAGGTGACAGATTCAAGCGACAGTTGACCTCGATCGGTGAGTTCATCGATTAATCCACGAGCATCGCGACTTGAACGCTGATCGGTGAGAGCAACAATGGCGTCATGAATTGCCGACATCCACGGATCAAGTTTTTCGTCTAGGTCACCTGGCAAAAACCCAACATCAGCACGACCAACTGGCACGAGTGGGCGATACACGGCAAGTCGTTCATAGCGACGCTGTTCCACCACTTGTTCAAGGCCTGAAGCGATTGCGAGCAATGTCTTTCCCGTGCCGGCGCGCCCGTCAAGTGCAATCACATTGACTTCGGGGTCCATCAACAGTTCGAGCGCAAAACGCTGTTCTTTGCTGCGTGAACGTAGGCCCCATGCTTCAGGAGCATTTTGTGCAACCAATTTCAATTCGTTGTCATTGCAACGGGCGAGTGCAGATTGTGATCCGCTGCGCAACACTGCAAAGTTGTTGTCAACCAAATTTGCAGCACCTGCAACTTGTGAAAGCTCAATTCCACCACTGCGATACAACGAATCAATTTGTGAATTCGTAGTGTCAAAAGTTGACCAACCCATTGGTCGACTTTCAGCACTCGTGCCAACAGGTTGGTGTTCCTCGGCGATTAGCCCCATGTGAGCTGCTTTGATGCGCATCGCAGCATCATTTGAAATCATGCGGGTGGGCGAGATGCGGGCTTGTCCTAATGCAGCGCCAATAATGCGATTATCTGGCACATCTGGGTCTAAACCATGTTCTACAAGCAAATTGCGCTGTACGCCGTTGACTTCTATCTGCACAGTTCCGCTGTCGGCACCGTCGTGCACACGCGTTGGTGATGCAAGTGATCCGCCTGCTTTTTTACGTAGATCTTCAATACTGCGAAGTGCAGTTCGTGCTGAACGACCAACGTCATCCATACGTGTTTTCAATCCATCAAGTTCTTCAATCACTGTTAATGGAATAACAACATCACATGATGCAAAGTTGTAAATGCATGCAGGGTCTGCAACAAGTACTGAAGTATCAAGTACTACGCGTGTTGCAACTTCAGTGTGCGATGCAAGTGCGTGATTAACAATTCTGTCGACGCGTGTACCGAGTGGTGTCTCATCAGAGCTCTGAAGCGATGTCGATGCATCGAGGTCAGCGGAGTAATTACTCAACGACGATTAGTTTGGACTTTCGAAAGAGTTGTTTGGTGGATACCCACTTTTGAGAAATTTCTGCCTTCGAAGACCTCAAAATGGCAATTTTGGGGAAAATTTTGAAAATTTTTTAAAAATATTTTTTGGCTATTTTTCGGGCATTTTTGGGGGTCGAAAAACGGGCCTCCAATACCCGTAAGGGCTTCCCAAAACAGGTCCTCGGAAACATCAATTTTGACCTCGGGAAACCCTTACGGGCACTACAAAAAATCTATTTCCGCGTATTTTCGGGGTCTCGCAAACCCTTATGTTTATTGGGTTTTGTGAATAAGGGCGATCCCTAACTGGCCTCTGACGCTCGGTGTATAAGACGAAATTCGTTCGCACAAATGGTGTTCACAATGTGATCAAAAAGTGATCAATTTTTGCGATGTCACGTCATCAATTTTTTGATTCAACATCGCATCACACGATGTCAAAAGTTGTGTCAAAAACACGCTGCAACGATTTCAATACTTGCAATTTGCGCGCAGACCTACTCAACTAGACGACGAATCAGTTATCCGATTCCGAGAAAGCTAGGTAAGAAAATGACAAAAGCAGAGCTCATTGATGCAGTTGCTCAAAAAGCCGGAGTGTCGAAGGCAGATGCCGAACGCACT
>JACCDL011283725.1_pt1 | contig 16566 bp, 13 predicted proteins | sample 7441931 | NCBI WGS metagenome assembly JACCDL01 (sample SAMN15323437, study PRJNA562643) | freshwater metagenome | isolation source: river surface water | place: USA:Blue River Watershed | collected 2017-08-16 | reverse complement strand
TCATCATCGTCGGATCGGGGGCGGCGGGGCTGACCGCGGCCTTGGCCCTGGCCGAAAAGGTCAAGGTGCTGGTCCTGGCCAAGGGCGAGTTGACCGGCGGGTCGACCGCCTGGGCACAGGGCGGGATTGCGGCGGTGCTCGACGCCGGCGATACGTTTGAAAACCACATCCGCGATACGATGGTCGCCGGGGCAGGGCTGAACCGGCGCGAAACGGTGGAGTTCGTGATCGAACGCGCGCCCCATGCGATTGACCGGCTGGTCGAACTGGGCGTGCCCTTCAATACCGAAGGGAAAGACCTCCATCTTACGCGGGAGGGCGGGCACAGCCATCGCCGGATCGTCCATGTCGATGACGCCACCGGACGCGCGGTGCTCGATGCCCTGCTAAGGGCAGCCGAAGCACATCCCAATGTCACGCTCTTGCCGCACCGCGCCTGCATCGATCTGATCACCGGCCGGCACGAGGAACGCTATTCCGGCTCGGGCCGGGTCTGGGGCGTCTATGCACTTAACGAGCAGACCGGACAGGTAGAGGCGCATACCGCCCGCGCCACCATCCTGGCCAGCGGCGGGGCGGGCCGCGTTTACCAGTTCAGCACCGCGCCGCGCGGCGCGACCGGCGACGGCATCGCCATGGCCTGGCGCGCGGGCTGCCGCGTCGCCAACATGGAAATGATGCAGTTCCACCCGACCTGCCTCTACAACCTGGACGTCAAGAACTTCCTGATCACCGAAGCGGTACGCGGTGAGGGCGGGCGGCTGCTCAACCCCAAGACCGGGCACCGCTATATGCCCGATTATGACGAGCGCGCCGAACTGGCCCCGCGCGATATCGTCGCCCGCGCCAACGACAGCGAGATCAAGCGTGACGGGCTGAACTACGTCCACCTTGATATCAGCCACCAGCCCGCAGACTTCGTGAAGGGGCACTTTCCGACGATCTACGAAAAGCTGTTGGGGCTGGGGATCGACATGACGCGTCAGCCGATCCCGGTTGTCCCGGCACAGCATTACACCTGCGGCGGGATCGTGATCGACCTGGCCGGCCGGACGGACCTGCCCGGGCTCTATGCTGCCGGGGAATGCACCGAAAGCGGCCTCCACGGGGCCAATCGCCTGGCCTCCAACAGCTTGCTTGAATGCTTCGTCTTTGGCGAGGCCGCCGCTGCCGACATCCTCGCCCGGTGGGACAGCTTTGATAGCCCGCCGCCGGTCCGCGCTTGGGACGAAAGCCGCGTGACCGATAGCGACGAGGAAGTGATCATCCAGCAGAACTGGACCGAAATCCGGCGTTTCATGTGGAATTACGTCGGCATCGTCCGGACCACCAAGCGGCTGGAGCGCGCAGCCCACCGGATCAAGCTGCTGATGGAAGAGGTTGACGATTACTACGGCCACTTCCGCGTATCGACTGACCTGATCGAGCTGCGCAACCTGCTGCAATGCGCTGAACTCATCGTGCGATCCGCGCTGGCGCGCAAGGAGAGCCGCGGGCTGCATTACACGCTCGATTACCCGCAACTGTTGCCGCAAGCCCACGATACCGTGTTGGTGCCGTGATCCGGGCGGGCGTCAGCTAACCAGACAAAAAACGAACAGGGGAAGGCAATGCCACAAGTCAAAGCCAACGGGATCAGCCTCGAGGTCGAACGTTACGGCGATCCGGCCAATCCGCCGCTGCTGCTGATCATGGGACTGGGCGCGCAGCTGACGCTCTGGCCGATCGAACTGGTCGAGGCGCTGGTGGCGCGCGGCTATCACGTGATCCGCTATGACAACCGCGACATCGGCCTGTCGACCAAGTTCACCGAGCACGGCGTGCCCAATGTCCGCAAGGTGCTGCTGATGCGGCTGTTCGGGCTGCGTCCGAAGCTGCCCTACCGCCTGACCGACATGGCCGCCGATGCCGTGGCGCTGCTCGATGCGCTTGGGATCGCCAAGGCGCATATCGTCGGCGCCTCGATGGGTGGGATGATCGCGCAGCTGGTGGCGGCAACCTACCCGGAGCGGACGCTGTCGCTGACCTCGATCATGTCGACCACCGGCAACCGCCGGGTGCCCCCGGCCCGGCCCGAGGCGTTCAAGGCGCTGACCACCCCGCCGCCCGCCAATGCCACGCTGGCGGACATGATCCCCCATGTCACCCGGATCGCCCGCGCGATTGGCAGCCCGGCCTATCCCACCCCGGAAGACCGGCTTGTGGAGCGCATCACCCGCGATTTCGAGCGCAGCTTTCACCCCACCGGGGCGGGGCGGCAACTGGCCGCGATTATCGACGATGGCTGCCGACGTTCGCGCCTGAAAAACGTGAGCGCGCCCAGCCTGGTGATCCACGGGGTCGATGACCCGCTGGTGCGGGTTGAGGGCGGTCGTGACACGGCGGCGCATATTCCGGGGGCCAGGTTGCATGAGATCCCGGGGATGGGTCATGACCTGCCGCTGGAACTGGTCGACGAGGTGGCTGATGCGATCACCGGGGTGGCCCGCTAAGCCCACCCTTCGCGGTAACGAGAAAAGGGGGGCGAGAGCCCCCCTTTTCAGTTCCGCACCAAACCGACTGTCGTTCAGTTGGTGTGGTTCTTGCCCTTGCCGAACCGTTTCCGGCGGCTCCAGGCTGCGGCCAGAGTACCCAGGCCGAAGAGCCCCAGCACACCCGGTTCGGGGACCTCGGTCCCCCCGCTGCTGCCCCCCGGCGGATAGCCACCGTCGCTTGAGGTGCTGCCGCCGCCCCGCGGGTATCCGCGCAAAAGGCGTTCGACGTGCTGCGCTGGGGCACGATATTGCTCGACCAGGCCTCTGGTCCGGCTTCGGCATAGAACCTGTGCAGGAGCGGCCAGATCATCGATTGGTCGAAACGCGTAATCTTTTGCAGAACGGGCATCCCATATTCCTTGGCAGCTGCACCAGGCGGGGATTCACTAGCCCGGAGCGGCATTGATGCCGCCGTGGTTAACGCGGAAAGGTAAAAGTTTGACAAAGCAGGGTTAGTCGCTGCGGCTTGGCAGCCGATCGTCCGGCGCGCTGGGAATGGCCGTCTTCACAACCTCTTTTGCGATCAGAATCTTGCCGGAAAGGCCCTTCGCGCAAGTTCATTGCGGCGGTTGATTCTATCCTTAGTCAAGCGGTCGAGCCCCCTCTCCCCGGACAAAAATTTTTTCACAGATTCACTTTGACTCTTGCGCCTGCCGCCAGTGGCGGATTTCCCGCGCGTCGCTGCATTGCGGAAGGCAGCGGCTCGGCAAAAAGCACCCCGCATAAAGATGAACGTGCGATTTACCCCCTTGCGTGTGATTCGGGATCAGGCACTATAGGTTGTGGTCCGGCACTTGGGGGGACCTCTAGACCTAGATTTGGCCGAGAACGTGCGAAACGCGCGAACGGGGCCGGATTCGGTCGGTGAAGGGGCTTCATCGGGTGCCGGGGCGGACAGTGCTGGGGACAGAACGGGGATAAGTTTTTCTCCATTTGTTCGCCTGCTCTGGTAGGATCGCAGCCTTGCTGTCGATTCGAACGAATGTGGAACATTGCGGGGTCCGGGAATGGTCCGGGGAACCGCGCGGGGCAGGCAATAGGTTGATAAGGGGCAGCACGTGGAATTCAGGTCCGGGGACGAGCCGACAATGGGCGAGCTTGATGCAATTGCGGCGGCAGACGCGCCGGTGAAGGCAAAGAAGAAGGAGGCGGGCAGGGACCCGGCTGTAAGCATGGCAGACAAGGCTGATCTCGGTTCCGAAGCGCTGGTGGCACAGGCCGCCGCCGAAGCCATGGTCAAGGCTGTAGCCGCCCCGAAGGTGGACGATTCCAAGACGGTCCAGCCGCGCCGCTTCCAAATCGAAGTCGATCACGCCCGCGATGCCCTGTTGACCGATTTCGGCAAGGACACTCTGGATGACCGCTACCTCCTGCCCGGTGAGCGTTATCAGGACCTGTTCGCCCGCGTCGCCGATGCCTATGCCGATGATGAGGCGCACGCCCAGCGCCTTTACGACTATATCTCGAAGCTGTGGTTCATGCCGGCCACGCCGGTTCTGTCGAATGGTGGCACCGGGCGCGGTCTGCCGATCTCGTGCTATCTGAACTCGGTGTCGGACAGCCTCGAAGGGATCGTCGGCACCTGGAACGAGAACGTCTGGCTCGCTTCGCGCGGCGGCGGGATCGGCACCTATTGGGGCCAGGTCCGCGGGATCGGTGAACCGGTCGGCCTCAATGGCAAGACTTCGGGCATCATCCCCTTCGTCCGGGTGATGGACAGCCTGACCCTCGCCATCTCGCAGGGTTCGCTGCGCCGCGGTTCGGCGGCTTGCTATCTTGACGTTTCGCACCCGGAGATTGAGGAGTTCCTCGAAATCCGCAAACCTTCGGGGGACTTCAACCGCAAGGCGCTCAACCTGCACCACGGCGTGCTGCTGACCGACGAATTCATGGAAGCCGTCCGCGACGGTGCCGAATTCAACCTGCGTTCGCCCAAGGACGGTTCGGTGCGCGGCACGGTCGATGCCCGCAGCCTGTTCCAGAAGCTGGTTGAAACCCGGCTCGCCACGGGTGAGCCCTACATCGTCTTCTCCGACACCGTGAACCGGATGATGCCGAAGCATCACCGCGATCTGGGGCTCAAGGTTTCGACCTCGAACCTCTGCTCGGAAATCACCCTGCCGACCGGCGTTGACCACCTCGGCAACGATCGCACCGCGGTTTGCTGCCTGTCCTCGCTCAACCTCGAAACCTGGGATGAGTGGAACAAGGACGAGCGCTTCATCGAGGACGTGCTGCGCTTCCTCGACAACGTGCTGCAGGACTATATTGACCGCGCGCCCGACGAGATGGCCCGCGCCAAGTATTCCGCCGCGCGTGAGCGGTCGGTTGGCATGGGCGTGATGGGCTTCCACTCGTTCCTGCAGCAAAAGGGCATCGGCTTTGAAAGCGCGATGGCCAAGGCGCTCAACCTCAAGATGTTCAAGCACATCGCCGCCAAGGCGGATGAGGCTTCGCTGCTGCTGGCCCAGGAACGGGGCGCTTGCCCGGATGCGGCCGACATGGGCGTGATGCAGCGCTTCAGCTGCAAGATGGCGATCGCGCCAACCGCGTCGATCAGCATCATCTGCGGCGGCACCTCGGCCTGTATCGAGCCGATCCCGGCCAACATCTACACCCACAAGACCCTGTCGGGCTCGTTCGTGGTCAAGAACCCCTACCTTGAAAAGCTGCTGGCTTCGAAGAGCAAGGATTCGACCAACGTCTGGAACTCGATCCTTGAGCATGGCGGTTCGGTCCAGCACCTCGACTTCCTCAGCCCAGAGGAAAAGGCGGTCTACAAGACCAGCTTCGAAATCGATCAGCGCTGGCTGCTGGAATTCGCGGCTGATCGCACCCCCTACATCGACCAGGCGCAGAGCCTGAACCTCTATATCCCGGCCGATGTCGATAAGTGGGACCTGATGATGCTGCACTTCCAAGCTTGGGAGAAGGGCATCAAGTCGCTCTACTACCTGCGGTCGAAGTCGGTCCAGCGCGCGGGCTTTGCCGGCGGGGTAGAGGCGGACAACACCGCCGATGCGCCGGTGATGGAACTGGCTCCGGCCACCGATTACGAGGAATGCCTCGCATGTCAGTGATCGTTTCGGCGGCAAGCGGGGCCTAGAGCATGGATCTCGGGCGCCTGGCACTGGTCTCGGTCGGCGGGCTTTCCGCCGCCCTCGGCCTTGTCGTGCTGACCCGGCGCACCCCCGGTGATCCGGCGCGCTATATGCGCCGCATTGCCGGCACCATGCTCCTCGCCTTCGGCGGCGCTGCCGTGTTGCTCACCCTGCTATTGACCCGCGCGCAATCGCTGGAGCTGACGCCCTAGCCGCCGCGCCGCGGAATTCGTGTTATAACCCATTCGCTCATCCGGAGTCTGAATCGATGTCCCTTCTTGAAGCCCGCAAGACCTACAAGCCCTTCGAGTATCCCTGGGCTTACGAGTTCTGGAAGCGGCAGCAGCAGATCCACTGGATGCCCGAAGAAGTGCCGCTGGGCGAGGATTGCCGCGACTGGGCGCAGAAGATCAGCGAGTCAGAACGCAACCTGCTGACCCAGATCTTTCGCTTCTTCACCCAGGCCGATGTCGAGGTGCAGGATTGTTATCACGACAAGTACGCCCGCGTCTTTAAGCCGACCGAGATCAAGATGATGCTGGCCGCCTTCTCCAACATGGAGACGGTCCACATCGCCGCCTATTCGCACCTGCTCGACACGATCGGCATGCCTGAGGCGGAATACGGCATGTTCCTCGAATATGAGGAGATGAAGGCCAAGCACGATTACCTACACACCTTCGGGGTCGATACGGACGAGGATATCGCTCGCACCCTCGCCATGTTCGGCGGCTTTACCGAAGGGCTGCAGCTCTTCGCCTCCTTCGCCATGCTGATGAACTTCCCGCGCTTCAACAAGATGAAGGGCATGGGCCAGATCGTCAGCTGGTCGGTCCGCGATGAAAGCCTCCACTGCGAAGGCATCGTCAAGCTGTTCCACGCCTTCGTGAAGGAACGCGGTTGCCTGACCAAGGCGGTGAAGGAAGACATCATCGATTGCTGCCAGAAGACCGTGCGGCTGGAAGATGCCTTCATCGACCTGGCGTTTGAACAGGGCCCGGTCCCGGGGATGAGCCCCAAGGAAATCAAGCGCTACATCCGCTACATCGCCGATTGGCGCTTGGGCCAACTGGGCCTGCCGGCGATCTACATGGTCGAAGACCACCCGCTGCCCTGGCTCGCCCCGCTGCTGAACGGGGTGGAACACGCCAACTTCTTCGAAACCCGCGCCACCGAATATTCCAAGGGCGCGACCCGCGGCAACTGGCAGGACGTCTGGTCCAACTTTGACAGCCGTCGCAACGCCAAGAGCGTGGGCGAAGCCGCGAACGAAGCCGACGCCAGCCTGCCCGACATGTTCGGCGTCGAAGGAGTTGTCGCGGCGGAATAACCGCTTGTTATCATTGCTGCAGTGCCCTAGCCCCCGTGAAACCAACAGGTTTCACGGGGGCTTTTTGTTGGGTGAGAAGGGCTGCAATTAGGAAGCTTGAAGATCCCGACAGTGCCACAGGTTGGAGAGATGCGAAGTGTCGGACCTTAATAAGAGGTTTGATGATCCGCATTACCCTGACCCCGATCGCCGTCATGGCCGCGTTGTTGGCGCCGGCCCGGTGCATCAAGCCGGCCGAGCGGCAGGCGGCCTCCGCCGAGCCAACCGTGCCGGACAGCGAATGGGTGACAGAGAGCTCCAGCGAGCCGGCAGTCCCTTTAAACCTCTCAAATTCCAGCACCACCGGTGCTGCGAGCCCGAAAGTCAGCCCTCCCGCAACGAACGCGACCCCCACGACAAGGTTGGGGCTGGCTGGCAGACCGGCGTTCCCCAAGGCTGCCGGCCCGCCCTACCACGTGCCCCGGGCCATGCCGGGGCGCGAGCATGGTGATCCACCAGGACAAGAGACTTTTCGACGTGGGCAGGCTAGGGCGGGCGGCATGGTGTCGCTGCCCGCCCTGCTGCTGATTGCCCTGGCCACGATCAACGCCACAGCCTTTGCCGCCTTTGCGATCGACAAAACCCAGGCCATGACCGGTACCCGCCGCACGCCCGAGGCTACGCTGTTGCTTCTTGCCGCGCTGGGCGGCACCCCGGGTGCCTTTGCGGCCCGCGCGCTGCTGCGCCACAAAACCCGTAAGCGACCCTTCATCGGCCGGTTCCATGCCATTGCCATTGCGCAGCTGCTAGCGCTGGCGGCGCTTTGGCTGATGCGATAGGGGGCGGGCATGGATAACCCACCGCCCGCCACCGCCTTCAAAATCCTCACCGCCGATCAATGGGCGCAGTTCGAGGCCGATGGCGTGTTCCACGGCTCCTCGGCCGATCTGGCCGATGGCTATATCCACCTTTCCGCGATAGATCAGTTGCAGGGCACGCTCGACAAGCACTTTGCCGGGCAGGCAGGGCTGGTGGTCGCCGAGGTGGACCTGGTCGCGTTGGGCCAGGCGATCCGCTGGGAAGTCTCGCGTGGCACCGCGCTATTACCCCACTGCTACTCCCCCCTACCGTTCTCCGCCGTGCTGCGGGTGGAGCGGCATCTTTCATCTGTGAATACAGGAGCCCTAGCCCATGTCCTATGCCATTTGGATCGCCCTAGCCGTGGTGCTGATCGCGATCGGCCCGACGCTGGGCCGCAACCTGCTCGGCGTGAGCAAGACTGATGCCAAGGATGCTACGAAAGACGCCGTGAAGGATGCGGGCGGGAAGCCTGACGCTAGCGACTAGCCCGCCTTGCGCAGCGCCCGCAGCTCCGCTGCGGCTGGCATGTCCAGCTAGATGCCACGGGTGTCGTAAACCAGCTTGTCAGCCCGCTTGGCCAGGGCTCAACAACGGCATTGGACCAAGGCAACTATCGTCAAATGCGATATAGCGTCCGACGTTACGGTCCAGTGGCAAATTGAGGCGAAGAGTTACATTGGTGAAGCTGAATTTCTTACTCGCGAATTGCGACAGAAATGGCCGCCTCGATGAGCACTTTTCCAGTGCTTTTGAACTGGCAGAGGATAGTGCCTCGCAACTCTCTGCTCGACAGCCCGTGACCAGCCCGGTTATCAAGCGCTTATGCGGGTTCTCGTCACCGGCGTGGCCGGCTTTATCGGATTTCACATGGCCCGGGCGCTGGTTGCCCGGGGGGACAGCGTTATCGGGATCGATAACCTCAACGATTACTACGCCGTCAGCCTGAAGCGGGACCGCATCGCGGCCCTGGCCGCCGAAGCGGGGGAGCGCTTTGTGTTCCGGCAGGTCGACTTTGCCGATATGGCCGCGCTCACTTCCGCCTTGGCGGACGACGCGTTTGACCGTGTGGTCCACCTGGGCGCCCAGGCCGGGGTGCGTTATTCGATCAAGAACCCGCATGCCTATGTCCAGTCCAACCTGGTCGGTCACCTCAATGTGCTTGAAATTGCACGTAATCGCCAGCTTGAACATATGGTCTATGCCAGTTCAAGTTCGGTCTATGGCGGGAACACCAAGCTGCCCTTTGCGGTGGAGGATCGCAGCGATCACCCCGTCTCGCTTTATGCCGCAACCAAGCGCGCGGATGAGCTGATTAGCGAAAGCTATGCCCACCTCTATCGCTTGCCGCTCACGGGGCTGCGGTTCTTCACCGTCTATGGCCCCTGGGGCCGCCCGGACATGATGATGTGGATCTCTACACAGAAGATCCTGGCGGGCGAACCGATCCCGGTCTTCAACCAGGGCGATATGTGGCGCGATTTCACCCACATTGATGATATCATCGCGGGGGTGGTGGCCAGCCTCGATCATCCCCCGCCCGAAGACGGGCTGGAAAAGGCCGGCGGCAGCGTAAAGCCGCACCGGCTTTACAATATCGGCAATAGCCAGTCCGAACACCTGATGAAGGTCGTCAGCCTGCTGGAGGAGGCCTGCGGTCGCAAGGCGGTGATTGATTTCCAGCCGAGGCAGCCGGGCGATGTCCTCTCAACCTATGCCGATATCGCCGCGATCAGCCGTGACCTGGGCTATGCCCCCACGACCAGCATTGAAACCGGTGTCCCCAACTTTGTGCAGTGGTATCGCGGCTATCACGGTCTCTGACACTTGATGCCCGGCCACGCTTCGGCAATCACCCTGCCATGACGATTCTTTCCGACAAGTGGATCCGTGAAGAGGCTCAACGCTCGGGCATGATCGAGCCGTTCGTTGAGCACCAAAAGCGCGATGGCTGCATCAGCTATGGCCTGTCGTCCTATGGCTATGACGCGCGGGTGGCGGACGAGTTCAAGATCTTCACCAATGTCCATTCGGCGGTGGTCGATCCCAAGAACTTTTCGGATCACAGCTTTGTCGATGTGAAGACCGATTGCTGCATCATCCCGCCGAACTCGTTCGCGCTGGCCCGCACGGTCGAATATTTCCGCATCCCGCGCGATGTGCTGGTGATCTGCCTGGGCAAGAGCACCTATGCCCGCTGCGGGATCATCGTGAACGTCACCCCACTGGAGCCGGAGTGGGAAGGCCACGTGACGCTGGAGTTTTCGAACACCACGCCGCTGCCGGCCAAGATCTATGCCAACGAAGGCGCCTGCCAGTTCCTGTTCCTGCAAGGCGATCAGCCGTGCGAGACCAGTTATGCCGATCGCAGCGGCAAATACATGGGCCAGCGCGGGGTGACCCTGCCCAAGCTTTGAGCCAGGCTGGCGGCGCTGCCGTAGCGGCAACCGAAACCCGTTTTACAATGCCACCGAACTGTGGCCATTTGCCACAATAGGCCGACGCCAGATTCGGCCAATGGAGAGACTTGCATGACTGCCAAGGCAGACCGTCCCTATGACATCGTGGTCTATGGCGCGACCGGCTACACCGGCCGCCTTGTCGCCGAATATCTGGCGCATCACTATCAGGGGCAGGGTCCAAAATGGGCCATGGCCGGTCGCTCGGCGGAAAAGCTGGCCGAGGTGCGCGATCTGATCGGCGCCCCGGCCGATACGCCGCTGGTGGTCGCCAATTCGGATGACCCGGCCAGCATGCAGGCCCTGGCAGAAAGCACCCGCGTGGTCGTCACCACGGTCGGTCCCTATCAGTTGTATGGTGAGCCGCTGCTCAAGGCCTGTGTCGCCGCCGGGACTGACTATGCCGACCTCTGCGGCGAACCCGGCTGGATGCGCGAGATGATCGATGCCTATCACGATCAGGCCCAGGCCAGCGGGGCGCGGATCGCCTTCTCCTCGGGCTTCGATTCAATCCCCTTCGATCTGGGTGTATTCATGCTGCAACAGGAGGCCAAGGCGCGCTTCGGCAGCCCGGCGCCGCGCGTGAAGGGCCGGGTCCGGGCGATGCAGGGCACCTTCTCGGGCGGGACGGCGGCGAGCTTGACCGAAACGATGAAGTCGGTCGCCAAGAAGCCCAGCCTGATCCCGATCCTGCAGAGCCCCTTTGGCCTGACCCCCGGCTTTGAAGGGCCGAGCCAGCCGATGGGCCTGCTGCCCGAATATGATGACAAGCTGGGCAAGTGGGCCGCGCCGTTCATCATGGCGACGATCAATACCAAGAATGTCCACCGCACCAATTTCCTGCTCGGCCAACCCTATGGCGCCGACTTCAAATACGACGAAATGATGCTGACCAGCCCGGGCGAATTGGGCGAAAAGGCGGCCCATGCCGTGGCCGAAATGCTCAAGAACCCGTTTGGGGCCAAGCCGCCCAAGCCGGGTGAGGGCCCCAGCAAGCAAGAGCGCGAGAACGGCTTTTACGACGTGCTGTTCGTGGGTGAATGGCCCGATGGCAAGGAACTGCGCTATGGCGTCAAGGGGCGCTATGATCCGGGCTATGGCTCAACCAGCCGGATGATCGCCGAAACCGGGATTGCCCTGCTCGAATGCCAGGCCGGCGGCGGCGTTGCCACGCCGGGCGCGCTGCTGGGTGAAGCCCTGGTCAAGCGCCTGCAGGACCATGCCGAGATCACCTTCGCGGTAGAGGAATGACCGAAACCCTGGCGCCGCTCCCGCAAGAGAGCGAGTGGACCATCGGCTGGCGGATCGTACTCGGCTGCGCGTTGGGCGCGGGGGCAGGGATCGTCCTGCTGTTCTTCACGTTCAACATGTTCGTTCTCCCGCTGTCGCGCGAACTGGGTGTGTCGCGAGGTGAGATCGGATCGATTCAGGCGCTGATCGTTACCGGCGCGCTGGGGGCGGTGGTTGTCGGCCGGGCCGTGGATCGCCTGGGGTTCAAGCCGGTCTATCTGACCTGTGCCCTGATCGTGATTGCTGGTCAGGTCCTGTCGGTGCTCTATGCGTCGACCCTGTTCCACATGGCGCTGACCATTGCCATTCTGGGCTTCTTCGGGGTGGGAACTACCGCCTTGGTCCTGACCCGCCCGGTCAATGCCCATTTCAACAGGCGCCGCGGCCTTGCGCTGGGGTTGATGGCCACGGGTGTCTCGATCTTTGCGATTGCCGCTCCGCTGATCCTTGAGCCGATCATCGCCGATCATGGCTGGCGCGGCGGCTTCCTGGCCCTGTCAGGCTTCATGGCGCTGGTCGGGGTTCCAGCGGTGATGCTCGTAATTCCGCACGAGGGGCCGCCCGTTCAGGCCAGCACTGGGAAGGGTGGGGGCGGCGACTGGTCGTTCCTTCGCAACCGTGATTTCCGGCTTATGACCCTGAGTATTATGGCGATGGGGCTGGCGACAGCAGGCTTTGTTGGCCAGCTCTCCCCAATCATCCAAGAAGAGGGGTTTGATGCCGCAACCGGCGCACTGGCAGTCTCAGTGTTTGCCATTGGCCAGTTCATCGGCCGGCTGGGCGGCGGCTTCTTGCTGGATCACTTCCGCCCCCAGACCGTCGCGCTGGTGTTCACGATCATTCCAGGCAGCGGGTTCCTGCTGCTGTTGCTGACCGATCAGGTCTATTGGGCGGCGATCCTTGCCGCTGCGATGATCGGACTGCAGCAGGGGGTGGAGCTGGACCTGTTCGCCTATTTCGTCGCGCGTCGGTTCCCGATTGCGCAGTATGGCACGATCTATGGCGCGCTGCATGGCTTCAGCTGGATCGGCAATGCAACCGGCATTGTCGGCGTTGGCCTGCTGCATGACCATTTGGGCAGTTACAGCCTGGCGCAGGGCATTGGCATGGCGGCGCTTACACTGGGCGCGGTGCTGGTCTGGATGGTCCACCTGCCGGAACTAGGCCCGGGTCAAGAGCAGCCCCGCACTGCTTGAGGCATAGGCCGCCGCGTCCTCGGTCGACAGGCCAAGGCCGGTCAGCCCCAGCACCAGCATCTCTGCCAGCCGCCGTGCCCCTTCGGCGCGGTCGATCCGCCGTTCGATCGCGTTGGCCATCAGCACCTGGCACAGGCCCAGCCAGAACCGCACGCCGCTTTCGCGGGCCTCCGCGCGCAGTCGTCCGGTGGCAAAGGCCGCGTTCATGTCTGCCGCCACACCGGCGTTGAGCGGTTGGTCGCGCAGGGTTGAATTGCTGGCATTGCGCAGCATGATCGCGGTCTTGCGCGGTTCATCCAGCGCAAAGCCCAGGCCGGTGCGCATGCCCCCGGCCAGCCGCCCGATCGGGTCGGCGATGTCGGCGTTGGCTGTGCCGATGCGTTCTTCCAATTCCGCGCGGATCTCTGCCCCGATCGCCTCACCAAAAGCGGACTTGTCAGCAAAATGGTTGAAGAAGCTGCCCTTGGCCACGCCTGCGCGGGCGACAATCTCGTCGATTGCCAGAGCATCAATCGGACTGTCCGCCAATAGCTCAAGTCCGGCATCGATGAGCGCCCGATAAGTACGCTGGGCGCGAGGGTGGAGCGGCTTTCCGGTCATTGGCTCGGCTTACTTGACCATTCGGTCACTTGTCAATAATCTGACCAAATAGTCAATTGCGACTCGGGCCGGTGAAGCCCGGCGCGGGAGAGCTGGCCGATGAGCACGATCCGGATCGAGGACATTGCCCATGTCCGCTATGCCGCCCCCGATCTTTCGAAGATGCGTGCCTTCCTGGAGGACTTCGGGCTGGACTGCTTTGCGGCGGACGGGCGGCTCTATGGCCGTGGCAGCGACGGTCGGCCCTTCGTCCACGTTACCGAGCCGGGTGAAGCCCGATTTCTCGCGCTGGGTCTGCGCGCCGAAACCTTGGCAGACCTTGAAACCTTGGCCGCTAGCGAGGGCGTACCGGTCGAAGACCTGGCCGAACCCGGCGGCGGCAAGATTGTTCGCCTGACTGATCCCGACGGCTACGGAGTGGAAGTTGTGGCCGGCCAGGCGAAGGGTGAGCCATCGCGGCTGCCCGCCGACCTGCCGGTCAATACCGCATCGGCCAAGCCGCGCCTTCGGCAAACCGTGCGACTTGCCCCGCGGCCTGCTCATGTGAAACGGATCGGCCATGCCGTGCTCAAGGTCCGCGATTTCCGGACATCAGAGCAGTGGTACAAGGACCGCTTCGGCTTCATCACCTCGGACGAGGTTGAAGCGGCGGCGAATGTTCCGCTGGGCGCCTTCATGCGCTGTGACCGGGGTGACAAGCCGGCCGATCACCACACCCTGTTCCTGGCCCAGCTGCCCGGTCCGCTTGGCATCCTTCACGCCGCGTTTGAGGTGACCAACCTTGATGACCTGATGCTGGGCCACCAGCACCTGAAATCGCAAAAGCGCCAGCCGGCCTGGGGTGTGGGCCGCCACATCATGGGCAGCCAGATCTTCGATTACTGGAAGGACCCGTTCGGCAACGAGCTGGAGCACTGGACCGATGGCGATCTCTTCACCGCCGCCGATCCACCACAAAAGCAACCGATGAGCGCGCTGCTCGCGGTCCAATGGGGTTCGCCGCATCCGATGTTTGCCGGAAAGCTGCCACCGCCGCCCGGCCTGGTCTCGTTTTTCATGGCCCTGCGCCTGCGCGTGCTGGGCCTGTTCCGTTCAAAGCCCAAGGAAACTGCCGCATGAAGCTCTGCACCTATACCGCCGATGGCCAGACCCGCACCGGGATCGTGGTGGGAGACACCGTGATCGACAGCGGCGTGCCCGGCACAATGATTGACCTGATCCGCGATTGGGACGCTCTGAAGCCGCAACTCGAAGCCAAGGCCGCCGCCGGCGGCGGTGTGCCGCTGGCTTCGGTCCGGCTCGAGGCACCGGTGCAACGCCCCGGCAAGATCTTCGCGATTGGCCTCAACTATGCCGACCACATTGCGGAATCCAACATGGCCACGCCCGAACGGCAGGTCTGGTTCACCAAGGCGCAGACCTCGGTCAATGGCCCTTTCGATCCGATCGAGATCGCCAAGGGCACCATGACCGCCGACTATGAGGTCGAACTGGTCGCCGTCGTCGGCAAGGGCGGCAAGCATGTCAGCGCAGCCGAAGCGCCAGCCGCGATCTTTGGCTATTGCGTGGGCAACGACGTGACCGAGCGGATGTGGCAGCATGCCGGTCTGCAATGGTCGCTGGGCAAGAGCTTTGATACCCACGCGCCGATGGGTCCGTGGATCGTGACGGCGGACGAAGCGGGCGATCCGCACCAGCTTGGCCTGCGCTGCTTCGTCAATGGTGAGAAGCGGCAGGATTCGAATACCCGCCACCTGGTCTTCAATATCTGGCAGCAGGTTGAGCATCTTTCGATCGGGATGACGCTGGAACCGGGTGATTGCCTGTTCACCGGCACGCCGGGTGGGGTCGGCGCGGCGATGGACCCGCGCCAGTTCCTGCAACCCGGCGATGTCGTCCGCTGCGAGGTAGACGGTCTGGGCCATATCGAAGGAACGATGGTCGCGGAGGAGTAAGACCATGGCGGGGGCGGGGTTCGATTGCGATGTCCTGATCGCCGGCGGCGGGCCAACCGGCGTGACCCTGGCGATCCTGCTCGCGCGTCGCGGCGTGTCGGTGATCGTCGCGGAAAAGGAAGCGGCGATCTATCCACTCCCCCGCGCCGCGCATATCGATCACGAAGGGATGCGGATCCTGCAAGAGGCCGGCGTGGCCGATGCCGTGATGAAGACCGCCCGCCGCGCCAGCCGCTATGATTTCCTTAATGCCAAGGGAGATGTGTTGCTCCGCTTTGAAGGGGCAGAGCAGATTGGTCCTGGCGGCTGGCCCGCCGCCAACATGATCCACCAGCCCAGCGTTGAGGCCGAACTGCACAAGGCTCTGGCAGAACAGCCCAGCGCGGAGCTTCATCACAACTGGGAGCTCACCGCATTCGAGGACGACGGCGACGGCATCAGCGCGCAAGTCGCGACGCCGGAGGGCCAGCGGACGATCCGCTGCCGCTATCTCGTCGGCGCAGATGGCGCGCGCAGCCCGGTGCGCAAGGCTGCCGGGATTGAATTCGATGACCTCAATTTCGAGGAGCCCTGGCTGGTCGTTGACGTGCTGGTCGATGATTACTCGCGTCTGCCAACCGCCAATCTCCAGATCTGCAATCCGGAACGCCCAACCACCTGCGTATTGATGGGCGAAGGGCGGCACCGCTGGGAATTCATGATCAAGCCGGGCGAAACGGCCGAACAGGTGAGCGACGATGCCTTCATCGAGAAGCTGTTGGAACCCTGGGATGTGCAGGGCGCGGTGCGGCTGGAACGCAAGGCGGTCTATACCTTCCGCGCGCGTATTGCGGCGCAGTGGCGCAAGGGGCGGGTCCTGCTCGCCGGTGATGCCGCGCACCAGACCCCGCCCTTTGCCGGCCAGGGCATGTGTTCGGGCCTACGCGATGCGGCGAACCTGGCCTGGAAACTGGCGACCGTTATCCTCGGCGGGGCGGATCATGCCTTGCTCGACAGTTACCAGCCCGAACGCGAACCCAACCTGCGCGCGACGATCGCCATGGCGATCATGATGGGCAAGACCGTCTGCATCACCAGCCGCTTGGGCGCCTGGTTGCGCGATATGAAGTTCAAACTGGCCCGCGCGCTTGGCAAGCTGCCCGATGGCCCCCCGGCGTATCCGCCGATCTCGGCTGGGCTGCTCCTGCCGGGAACGCCCGCCGCGGGCAGCTATTTAACGCCGCCCCTCCAACCCGACCAACGGCGGATGGACGCAGCCCCTGGC
>JACCDL010512625.1_pt1 | contig 16574 bp, 17 predicted proteins | sample 7441931 | NCBI WGS metagenome assembly JACCDL01 (sample SAMN15323437, study PRJNA562643) | freshwater metagenome | isolation source: river surface water | place: USA:Blue River Watershed | collected 2017-08-16 | reverse complement strand
TAACCTGTCCATCTTCAATAACGCCGACGATGGTCCGTGATGTAGAAGTATCGATTGCTAGTGAGATGGTCACACTGAAAACTCCTGCCAGCGAGCGCCCACTCTATTAAAGGTTACTTCTCGTATATCGCTTCTTCGATCGATAGTGATCTCAAGTCGTTCATCACTAAGCCGTGCAGATTCAGCCCCGCCCCATTCAATGACCGTGACAGCGCTTTCACGTGGTGAGTCGAGATCGAGATCATCGAGAAATGCTGCTGCGTTACTGCTGTCGAGAAGGCGGTAGGCATCCACGTGAATCAGCGGAAGTTCTGCCTTGTGAATGCGAGAGATAACAAAGGTGGGAGAAGTGACATCTGAAATTCCTAGAGCTTGGCCAATCCCCTGCACTAAGACAGTCTTTCCAGCACCAAGTGGACCGTTGAGAAGGATGAGATCTCCAGCGCGACATTGCTGACCGATGCGTTCTCCCAATTCATGCATCTGCTGGGCTGTCGCGATCTTCACTAGAAGAGGATAAAGGAAGAAGGGCCTCGGAAATCTCCGAGGCCCTCCTTGCCGAACTAACTAATTAGAAGTTGTACTTCAAATCAGCTGGACGATATTCGATGTCCGGGTTGAGGTAAGGAACCTTTGTTGCAAGGTACTCAATGTACTTTGCAGTTGGAACCTTTCCTGTTTGAGCAGCGATGTAAAGCATGTCAACCCATGCCTTTGTCTGCTTCTTGGTAAATGCCTGGTGACCAACACCTGATGGTGATCCTGGACCTGTGAGGTCAGGAAGACCAGCTGGAGTGAACTTGGTGTAGGTCTCTGGAGTCATTGCATAGAGCGCAAGTGTGTTCCAGAGTGGCTTTGGACCCTTCTTAGAAGCTTCCCACTTTGCGAGTTCTGCTTCATAGACTTCACGCTTCTTATCGACATAGCGAGATGTGTTGCCTGAGAAGACAAGACGATCTGCTTCATTAGCGATAAGAATTGTTGGGTGCTTTGAGGTAAATGATGACTTATCCAAAGCTTTGAACTTGGCGATTGCATCTGCATTGCCAGTTACGCGAGGAGCTGCTGAGAGTACTCCAAGCATTCCGGCGATTGCTTCATCACCTGAAAGTCCGAGGTTGTAACGACCTGAATCTGCTTCATCTAGTAGTGAAGCCCAGTTGGTCTGGGTATTGTCGTAGAAACCAGGGCCTGTGATTTCAGAGATTGATTGCCCGGCAAGTACACCAGTAGCAACTGCTTCTCCGAGATTCTGCAGGATTGCAACTGTCGCGTTGATACTTCCTTCAGGAATAACTGGGCTTGTAGAAATTCCATCCATGTGTGTGCTCTTGGTTGGAACTCCAGTAAGAAGGCCAGTCAAGAGAAGCGCTGAGCGCTGTGGAATTCCTGCAGCCTTTATTGCTTCAGGGTAAGCAAGTGCAGGCGCACCGAGGTTTGCCTGCCATGCGCGAAGAAGTGCAACAACCTTAAGTAGTTCTGCAACTGATGCCTGATGTCCAGGAACACCCTTTACACCAAAGGCCGCACAGCCCTTAATTGTTGGATCTGCAAAGACGCTCAAGATGTACATGATGTCGCAAGCAGATTGGATTGAGTTGGCGATTGAAGGAGTTGTTCCTGCCATGATTCCAACTGCATCCGCATAGGTTGGGTACTTCTCAACAAATGGCGTGATGATTGAACCAGCCTGTGATGATCCGTAGACAACCTTCTTCTTAATCTTTGGATACTTTACGAGAGCAGTATCGATAACTTCCTTGAGCATCTCAACGCGGAAGGTGTTGTTCCATCCGCGAAGGCCCTTAACAGTTCCGTCATACGCTGCAACACCATAACCAGCAAGCATCATCTCTTTTGTGATGTCCTTGTTGGTGATCTGGTTGCCGGGAGTGATTTCTTCTACTCCCTTAGGTACAGCAGAGACGCCTGGGTAAGTTGGGCGGAAACCATGCTCCCAGAAGAACATTGTTCCCTTGAAGTTTGCTGGCATCTTAAATACATAGCCAGCTCCATTTGCCAAAGTTCCAGTACAGGTTTCTACGCCTGCAGCTGTTGTACAAACAGGGGCTGCCGCTGCACTTTGAACAGAAGTGATACCAAGAGTCGCAACTAGCGCTGCGCTTCCAAGGATCGCTATTGATTTACGCATTGTGCTCAGTTTCATGTGATTAACCAACCTTTGGTAGAGCGTCTGCTGCAATTGCAGGGCGGGTGTATTTGAGTTCGGTTACTGGACCCTTTGCAGAGTCTGTTGTCCAGACCTTACGTGGGGAATCAACTGGGCGAAGCACGGTTGTTGCATCGTATTGACCGATCCAGAAACCAGTGAACGCTTCATGAGTCTTTGCACCATAACCAAGTGGCGAAAGTGCTGCGCTGCTCAACTTAGCTGCGTTGTTCTTGACGTAGTTGATGAGAGCTGGACGCGTAAGGTTCTTACCTGTTCCAAGAAGTGCAGATGTTGTGAGGTAAGCAATGTTCATACCTTGCAGAACGTTGTTATCCCAGCGCTTATCTGGACCCTTATTGAAATCATCATTGATCTTCTTGAAAGCCTTCACGAACTCATCATTTTCTTCACCAGGTGATGGAGCGTGTGATGCTGAGATTGTGCCGGCAAGGAGCGCTGCTGAAACTGCTGGTGTAATTCCACGAGCGCCGAGAATTGTCTGGAAGGTGGTTGCATCTGCACCTACTGAAATCACAATCCACTTAGTTGGCTTGTAACCAATCTTGTTCGCTGAAGCAACTGCTGCCGCAAATGCTGATGCCACTGCTCCGACTACAACGACATCTACGTTGTTGTCCTTAAGCTGCTGCATCTGTGCATCAAGGCCTGAACCCTGAGTTCCAGCAATGAATGTTGCCGCTGTCTTTCTTGGAGTAAATGTCACTCCTGCAGTTGCTAGACCCTCGACAGTGTTACGGCCGAAGTCATCGGTCTGGTAGACGATACCGACAGTGTTCTTAGCAAAGTTCTCCTTGATGTACTTTCCAAGAATCTTTGCTTCAACGATGTATGTACCTAGTCCACCGAAAGTTGTTGGATACTTCTTTGGATCGGTGTAGAAACCGCTGTATCCGCTGTTGACGAAGAGATCAGGAATTCCACGACGGTTAAGATCTCTAATAACTGAGATATGTGTCTGTGTTCCGATTGAGCCAACCATTGCAAATACTTTGTCCTTGTTAATCAAAGCAGAGGCGGTTGAAACGGTAAGTCCGGCTCGATAGGCATCGTCCTTGACTACCAATGTGATCTTGCGTCCGTGCACGCCACCCTTTGAATTTACATAATCAAAATAGGCGCGCATTGCGTCATCTACCTTGTTGTAGCCAGGGCTGGCTGGTCCGGTCTGTGGAAGTTGCATACCTAAAACAATTTCAGTGTCGCTTACACCGGGGGTGCTGGCACCTTGAGCTGGTACTGCTGAAAACGCTAATGCGCCGGCAAGTACTGCAGCAATAGAGGTGACTAGCCCGCGTGATGGCTTAGACAGAGATGCACGATTTCTCACTACATTCACTCTTTCTCTTTTGTCAGTTTCGCAGCCGCGCCAATCGGCACGACCGCCACTAGCCCTGACTGGGCTAGAACGGACTCACTTTAACTGAAGGCGATGTTAAAGTGAATAAAAGAAAGGCAGACGCGCACAAATCACACGCGGGGGTTACCGGAAAGTCGCACAAAAAGCGCTTTATAACATTTATTTATGCTTGTGGAGGTGGGTACCACCGGCAACGCCAGCTGGGTTGATGACCACCGTCAAAATCAAGAGGATGCTGGAAATCAGCGCTGGCATGAAGTTGGAGACTTGCTCGCTCAACTGGAAGTTATCAAGTACCAGATCAATCCAATCAGGCAAGAAGACAACAATGACAGTGCCAATAAATGCACCGAAGATGCTACGGATTCCACCCAGGACAGCAGCAGTGAGCAACGTGAGAGAAAGCGCAACTGGATAAACGCTTGGACCAACGAGGCCGCGCAGACCATAGAGCGCACCTGATAGGCCAGCAAATATTGAAGCAACGATAAACACATAGACCTTCTGGCGCGAATAATTAACGCCGGTGAGCGCTGCTGCAGTTTCGTGATCACGGATTGATCGCCACATACGTCCTGTGCGCGAGAGCAGAATATTTGAAGCAAAGAATAAGGCGAGAGCAGCAAAAGGTAGCGCCACATATAACTGCCACTCTTCATAGCTAGGTTCACCAAATAGATTAGAGAACCATGATGGTGGATATCCAACATCAACCGGAAGACCTTCATCTCCTTTAAAGACTGACATGAATCGGTTTGCGATTGTCGGAATTGCCAACGCAATGACCAGAGTTGTACCTGCCAAATATGGTCCAGAAAGTCGCGCAGCAGCGATTCCAAGAAGCGCTCCTGCAATTCCCGCACCCACAATCGATGCCGGAACAGCAATCCATAATGAGACGGAGTAATTGGTCATTAAGAGCGCAGTGCAATAACCACCCACCGCCATGAGCGCGCCTTGGCCGAGAGAAATCTGACCTGAAGTTCCGGTCAAAATAGTGATGGAGAGAACGCCAATGAAGTAAATCAAGACCACTGCAAGTTGCGCTTGGTTATATGGCTCAAAGGTGGAACCAATCGCCAAAATAAAAAGGACAAAGAAAATAGTGCGTCGCAAGCTACGGCGAATAATTGATGGGTTCATTGCAGAACTAGACACGTCGCGCATCCTTTCCGCCAAGGATGCCTCGTGGCTTCACAATCAAAACAATGAGAAGAACTCCCAGAATTGAAAGGAAGACATCTTCTGGGGATGCATAGAAAGTGACGAATGAGATCACCATTCCAAGTAAGAATCCACCGATAACTGCTCCTGGCGGGCTATCAAGTCCACCAACAACTGCAGCGGTAAATCCGATGATGAGAACCAAATCCAAAGTATTCGGTGAGAGGTTTGAGGTTGGGGTAATCAACAGACCAGCAAGTGAGGATGCGGCTCCAGAAATTACCCAACTTAACGTGCGAGTGAAGTTGGTGCGGATGCCACTTAAACGCGCTACCTCTTGATTGAGAGCTGTTGCACGCATCGCCAGCCCAACGCCAGTCTTCTTGAAGAAGAGAGTTGTCATAATCAATGTGAATAAGACGATGGAGATAACAAAGACATCGAAGGACGTGAATGGGAAGATGGTGTCTCCGATAGCAAAACCTTCTTGAGCAGCTGGCGCTGGAAAACCTCGCTCCTCTGCTGCCCAAATAATTCCAGCAAGGGCTTGCAACACTCCTAAGATTCCTAGAGATGCGATTACTGGCACGGCAGCGCGCATAGATTCACTACTTAATAACTCAGTTTTTTTCTTATTGGAAAGGGGGCGCATGACCAAGATATCTAAAAGCGCACCCAATAGCGCTCCCGCAAAGAGCGCCACAAAGAAGCCAACCCAATAAGAGTTTCCATTTTGGATGAGTGTAGAAGCAATATATGTACTAAACATCGCTTGCCCCATTTGGGCAAAGTTAACGACGCCAGCTCCCCGCCACACAATCACAAGACCTAAAGCAACCAGCGCATAAATTGCGCCGCGTGAGGTACCGGAAAAGAGCGCTGCTAGAAATGTATCCATTAGTACCCCAAATATGCAGCGCGAAGAGTGGCGTCAGCTTTTAGTTCTGCTGCTGGCCGATCGGCTACAACCTTTCCGAGCGCCAAGAGCACGCCGTGGTCGGCAACTCCCAACGCTGTATTGGCATTCTGCTCAACAAGTAAAACTGTTAATCCGGTGGAACGACATAAAGTATTTACACAATCAATAATCTGCTCGACAACGAGCGGAGCCAATCCGAGTGAAGGCTCATCTAAAAGTAGGAGCTTGGGGCGCGATACAAGTGCTCGACTGATTGCCAGCATCTGGCGTTCTCCTCCGGAGAGGGTTCCGGCTAATTGCTTGCGCCGTTCTTGCAATCGCGGAAAGAGTTGGTACATCTCATCAAGTGAAGCTGCGACATCACTCTTGTGAGATCTGCGGCGAAAGAGCGAGCCCATATTGATATTTTCTTCAACGCTTAATTCAGAGATCACAGCATGCCCTTCTGGAACATGAGCAATTCCGGCGCGAACAATATCTTCAGGTTTCCACCCAACAATGGAGCGACCTTCCCAGGTAATAGTTCCTGATGCAGGGCTTTCTAGCCCAGAGATCGTGCGAAGCAACGTACTTTTACCTGCGCCATTAGCGCCAATCACAGTAGTAATTTTTGACTCTTGCGCAGAGATGGAAACGCCATCGAGTGCTACAACAGAACCAAATGAGGTAGTGAGGTTCTCAATCTGTAACATTAAGAACCACCTAATTGATCTTTGCCGCTCTGGCTTGATGTCCCAAGATAAGCAGCAAGCACTGCGGGATCTCGTTTAACGGTATCGAAGCTGCCGCTTGCAATTACTTTTCCAAAGTTCAGAACATAGACCTGATCAGAAATCTGGCCGATAAAGTCAACATGGTGTTCGACAATAATGATGGAGCAGCGCTGTTTTAACTGTTGCAAAAGCGCAGCAAATTTATCAATGTCATCCTGCCCCAAACCAGCCGCTGGTTCATCAAGGAGCAAGATGGATGGTTGCAACACCAAAGCGCGTGCGATAGAAACGCGTTTGGTTTCTGGGTAGGTGAGTTCAGATGGTTTCTTATCAGCAAGCGCAAGCGCACCTGCCCAAGCAAGGGCATCCTCGGCGCGACGACGTAACTTCTTCTCTGCATGGCCGGAAAGTCCAAAGAGATCTTTAAAGAAATTACTACCACTTTCGATATTTGCTCCCATCATGACATTTTCAACAACTGTCAATCCGCTAAAGAGACCTACTCCTTGCAGGGTTCGCGAAATTCCGTAACCAGCTAAGTCATAACTCTTTGGCCAAGACACGCTCTTACCGTGAATAGAAATTTCACCGGAAGAGACGGGAACTAAGCCAGAAATTGAATTAAATATCGTCGTCTTTCCGGCACCATTTGGTCCAATAAGTCCAACAATTGAATTGTTAGGAACATCTAGAAAGACATCATCGAGCGCAACTAGTCCACCAAATTTGACGGTGAGGTGTGAGATTGACAAGCTAGAACTTGTTGTCATTGCACACCCTTTCGGCTTCGAACTGCGAAGTTAGTAGACATGAGCCGAGTAGATTCTAGGCACACGCGGCCCAATTCGTGTGACAATCTCGTAATTAATTGAACCAGAGGCTGCGCCCCAATCATCGGCAGTGTATTCACCGTGTGAACCGTTGCCGAAGATAACGACCCAATCGCCAGACTGTGCCTTTGACTCTGGGCCTAAATCCACAACAAATTGATCCATAGAAACGCGTCCAATAATTGGCGCACGTTTTCCGCTCTGCCATACACCAGCTTTTCGAGCAATACGTGGGATGCCATCTGCATACCCCATTGTGACAACACCTAGACGTGTATCAATAGTTGTGGATTCTGTTGCACCGTACCCAACTGGAGTTCCAGCCGGAACATCTTTTACTAAATACAAGGCAGCGCGCAACTGCATAGCTGGGCGCAATGAAAGCGTGGCAGATGAGCCAAGAGTGTTGACATCTGGAGAGAGTCCGTACATTGCAATTCCGGTGCGCACCATGTCAAAGGCTGCAGCGCGATTCTTAAGTGTTGCAGCAGAGTTAGATAAATGTTTAATCACGTGAGAAAAACCTAACGACTCTACCTTTGCCACCATCTGCTCAAATCGTGCAACCTGATCCACATTTTGCTGCTTTTCTGGCTCATCAGCTCGCGCAAAATGAGAAAAGATTCCAACAATCTCGATATCGGTCACGTGCTCTGCGCTGAGCTGATCCCATTCAGCTAAAAATCCACCACGAGTCATTCCCGTATCAACTTCGAGGTGTACTCGCGCCTTCTTTGAAACAGCTCGTGAAGCATCTGAAATCTCTGCCAGAGCTTTAAGTGATGGTGCCGCAATCTCAATATCGAGTGAGATTGCTTGAGCAAAGTCAGAACCTGGTTGAACTAACCACGCAAGAATTGGCGCAGTTATTCCTGCTTCACGAAGCGCTACTGCTTCTTCAAGAAGTGCGACCCCTAGATAATCTGCACCGGCAGATACCGCTGCTTGCGCGACTGGAACAAGCCCATGACCGTATGCATCAGCTTTAACAACAGCTAGAAGTTTTGTTCCAGAAGTTTTCTTCAACAATTCAACATTAAACTTAATGGCACTCAGATCAACGATTGCTTCTGCTCTCATCTTTCAATCACCACCATCGCTGATGCAATGCCCGCATCATGCGAGAGAGATAGGTGCACGCTAGCGCCATCAACTAAATCGGCAATCTGACCGCGAAAGAGAAAATCAGGCTTTCCATTTTCATGGTTGATGACCTCAGCATCATGCCAATGTAAACCTTGCTCAGGGCTAAGCGCCTTATAGAGCGCTTCTTTTGCAGCAAAGCGAGCTGCTAAGGATTGCAGCGGTTTGGTGCGCTCTGATTCTGTAAAGAGTTTTTCGCGAAGCGCCGGCGTGCGTTCGAGTGATTCTTGGAATCGAGCAATATCAACGACATCAATGCCGATTCCATCAATCATGGCGGGGAGTCTATTAGCGCTTAGTGAAGTTGGCTATCAGATGGGAAGAAGCGATCGATTGCAATAATCAATACCAGCAGCCCACCCCCAAGCAAGAGCCCACCAAATAGGTCTGAGAACCAATGGGTATTACGAACCAACGAGACAACGCAGACGGTCAAAGCAAGAAGTCCGACAGCTGCACTTGCTAAGCGACCGCGATAGCGATCTACATGTGCGTAGCGGTAGATGAGATAAGCAATGATTCCCCAGATCAATATTGCATTCGATGCGTGTCCGCTTGGATAGGACATGCCTCCTGCGTGCAATAAATCAAATCCTTCACGTGGTTTTGTTCTACCTAAGGCGTACTTAAAAGAACCAACGACAACGTTGAGTGAGAGAAATGCCAGAACGCCGAGGTTAAAAGGTCGATAAGTTTTGAATTTACGAGCAATAAATATGGCCACAATGAGAAGTGCAATACCCGAGACGCTGCGCAACCCCAAATCATCTAACCTTCTAATGACAAAGTTGGAGAGCCCAGTAAATCGGGGGCGCTCTAGATCATTGAAGTAGCGATCAATTTCAATCAGAGGACCATTGGTGAGTACCTGCACAGTGACGAAGAGGTAACCGGCAAAGAGCGCTGCAGACCACTTTAGCGCCCGGCGCATCTGGCGATGGCGCTGATCCAGAACAGTCTGCATAATTAAAAATTACTCGACAGTGACTGACTTCGCCAAATTTCGTGGCTGATCTACATCCGTACCTCGGGCAACTGCAATCTCATATGCAAATACCTGTAATGGAATAGTCGCCAATACCGGCTGGAAGAGCGGGGATGCGATTGGGATGCGAATGATGTGCTCTGCGCCAATAACCTCTGCACCTTCTGCTGCAATCACAATTACGCGAGCTCCGCGCGCCTTCACTTCTTGAATATTGCTTAACATCTTTTCATCGAGGGCGTGTTCATCAGCAGTTGGCAAAATTGCAATCACTGCCGTGCCTTCTTCGATAAGTGCAATGGGACCGTGCTTTAGCTCGCCTCCTGCAAAACCCTCAGCGTGGATATAGGCCAACTCTTTTAGCTTTAAGGCGCCTTCCAAAGCGATTGGATATTCGATGCCACGTCCTAAGAAAAGCACAGTGTCATTAGTGGCAAATTTACGTGTTAAGGCACGCAGCGGTTCGATGGTTTCCAGAATCTGTTCTACCTTGCCAGGTAGTTCAAGCATTTCTAAGTAAAGTCCGCGCACTTCTTGCTCAGATAGTTCGCCTCGAACTTGCGCCAACTTCAAACCAATGAGATAGACCGCAACAATTTGCGTAACAAATGCCTTGGTTGAGGCGACTGCGATTTCTGGACCGGCATGGGTATAGAGAACTGCATCTGACTCACGTGGAATCGTTGACGAGTTGGTATTGCAAACAGCCAATACGCGCGCACCTGCAGCTTTAGCGTGGCGTACCGCCATCAATAGATCCATGGTTTCGCCGGATTGCGAAATAGCTACTACTAGCGAATCCTTGTCGACAATCGGATCGCGGTAGCGATATTCAGAAGCAATCTCAACATCAACGGGAATCTTTGCCCATTTTTCGATGGCATATTTTGCGACCATACCTGCGTGATAAGCAGTGCCGCATGCAATCACTGAAATTCTACGAATCTTTTTGATTTCTTCGTCGCTCATGTGCAACTCATCGAGTTGTATCTGGTTGTTATCACTCAGGCGACCAATCAAAGTATCTGCAATAGCTTTTGGCTGATCAAAGATTTCTTTGAGCATAAAGTGGGCAAAGCCACCTTTCTGAGCTGCTTCTGCGTCCCATGTGATTTCGTACTCGCGCAGCGGTAACTTCGTTCCGGATAAATCAGTAATCTCAATAGAGTCTGGGGTGATTGTGACGACTTCATCTTGGCCAAGTTCAACTGCTCGCTTTGTGTAGTCAATAAATGCTGCGACATCAGAGGCTAAAAAATTTTCCCCATTGCCGATGCCGGCGACAAGCGGTGAATTTCGGCGTACTCCGACGATAGTCTGGGGCGCATCGGCATGAATAGCCAGAAGTGTGAAAGAGCCACGTAGCTGTTCAACTGCGGTTCGCATTGCAGCGGTGAGGTCGCCACCTTTTTCTTTACGTAAGTCAGAGAGTAGATGTGCTACTGACTCGGTATCTGTTTCAGAAGAGAAGGTGTGTCCGCGCTTTTCAAGGAGAGTTCTGAGCTCTGCATAGTTTTCAATAATTCCGTTGTGAATGACCGCTAGTTTTCCCTCATTATCGAGATGCGGATGCGCGTTACGATCTGTCGGACCGCCATGTGTTGCCCATCTGGTGTGGCCAATTCCAGAATGCACTGTAGGCAGATTTGCAGGAAGTGCAGCTTCGAGATTGGAGAGTTTTCCTGCCCGCTTTTCCACAAAGAGAGCGGTGCCAGTTCCGAGCGCAATTCCTGCTGAGTCATAGCCGCGATACTCAAGGCGACGCAGACCTTCAACAATAGGCGTGAATGCAGATTGTGGTCCGGTGTAACCCACGATTCCGCACACGAATTAGATCCCCAGTTCTGCTTTCACAGTTGCAGCAAGTGAAGCAGCAACCTCGTGTGCAAGGTTATCACTCGCAGCCTCGACCATCACGCGAATCAACGGTTCGGTGCCAGAGGCTCGAAGGAGAACTCGACCAGAATCTGCCAGCGTTGCTTCTGCTTTCGCAACAGCTGCTGAAATTACTTGAGAATCTTTTAACTTATCTTTTGCAACATTGGGAACATTGATAAGAACCTGGGGAAAGCGCTTCATTGATGCCGCTAATTTCGCAAGTGGTTGTCCTGTGCGCACCACTTCTTGCGCCAATTGCAAAGCGGTCAAAATCCCATCGCCCGTATTTGCAAACTCACGCATGATTAAGTGGCCTGATTGTTCACCGCCCAGAGAGAAATCACCCTCCAGCATCTTTTCTAAAACGTAACGATCTCCTACTGCAGTTGTAATGACATCAATCTCTGCTTCTTTCATTGCGTGAATGAAGCCGAGATTGCTCATGACGGTTCCAACTATTGTGTTGGATTTTAGGGCGCCCCGTGCTTTAAAACCACGAGCCAAAATCGTCATAATGGCATCGCCATCAATGACATTTCCTTGAGCGTCGACAGCCAGGCAACGATCAGCATCGCCATCATGTGCAATTCCAAAATCAGCTTTCTCTGCAACTACGCGCGCTTGCAGATCTGTCAGATGAGTTGAGCCACAGTTGTCATTGATGTTCCATCCATCAGGAGAATGATGAATAGCGACAACCTCTGCTCCTGCTTTTTCATACGCCAAAGGAGCTACCTGCGATGAAGCGCCATTGGCGCAATCGACCACAATTTTGAGGCCAGAAAGTTGTGTAGAAACTGAAGAGAGCAGATGGTTGAGGTAACGCTCTTGTGCAGTATTGTCGAAGGTAATTCGTCCGACATTGCGCCCAGTTGGCCGCACCCAAGGTTCACCCATTCGCTCTTCAATTGCAGCTTCGATGGCATCATCAAGTTTTCCGCCACCGCGAGAGAACAACTTGATTCCGTTATCAGGCATCGGATTGTGCGAGGCCGAAATCATGACGCCGAGATCTGCGCCAGATTCAGCAACGAGATAGGCAATTGCTGGAGTTGGCAGAACTCCAACGCGATACACATCTACACCTGCGCTAGCAAGACCTGCCGCTACTGCTGCTTCTAAAAATTCACCAGAGGCTCGAGAATCCTGGCCGACGATGGCTCTGGGACGTTTGCCCTTATTGGAGGAGCTTTCAACGAGAATGTGCGCTGCTGCAACAGCAACATCTACGGCGATTTCGGCTGTGAGAGTTTCACCGTTTGCTAAACCACGAATCCCGTCTGTTCCAAAGAGAGCCACCTGAACTCCTTTGCAACAAACGGGATATCGAGAGAAAAAGAATTAACGCTTTGAGTACTGTGAACGCTTACGAGCCTTCTTAAGGCCGTACTTCTTGCGTTCAATTACTCGCGCATCGCGCTTTAAGAATCCAGCCTTCTTTAGAGCTGGGCGATTTGCTTCGGTATCAATTTCATTGAGTGAGCGTGCAACGCCAAGGCGAAGTGCGCCAGCTTGTCCAGAAACTCCACCACCGTTGATGCGGGCGAAGACATCGTATGTACCTTCAGCACCTACTGTGCGGAATGGTTCTGAGACGAGTTGTTGGTGAACCTTGTTTGGGAAGTAAGCCTCGAGGGTCTTGCCGTTAACAACCCAACGACCTGTTCCTGGAACGAGACGAACGCGCGCTACTGCTTCCTTACGACGACCGGTACCTGCGCCTGGGGCGGTAATCGCCTTACGGTTTGTGGCAGGTGCTGGAGTAGAAGAGGAGTAAGAAGTAGGAACTTCGTCTTCGAGTTCTAGATCGTTAAAAGTTGTATCTGACATATTCTGCTTATCCCTTACTTCGCTACTTGAGAAACTTGGTTAAATACATATGGAGTTGGCGCTTGTGCTGCATGTGGGTGCTCTGGTCCTGCATAAACCTTGAGCTTTGTAGCCATCTGCTGTCCGAGACGATTCTTTGGAAGCATTCCCTTGATCGCCTTTTCAACTGCACGAGTTGGGTGCTTCTCAATGAGTTCACCGTAAACGGTCGAAGTGAGTCCACCTGGGAAACCTGAGTGGTGATGAGCAAACTTTGTTGTTGCCTTATTGCCTGAGAGAGAAATCTTTTCTGCATTGATAACAATTACGAAGTCACCCATATCCATGTGTGGCGCAAATGTTGCCTTGTGCTTACCGCGAAGAAGAGTTGCAGCATGGGTTGCTAGGCGACCGAGCACAACATCCTGTGCATCGATGACGTGCCATTTACGGACGACATCTCCGGCCTTTGGGCTATAAGTACGCATGCTTTACTACCTTCTTCTTCTCGTTTGTAAGCTGGGAACTACAGGTGGCGCCTTTTGGCGCAGGGGATGAACTTTACCTTTCATGCGGGGGGCGGGTCAAAATGGCCTCAATCCCCCGCATAAACCAGCGGCTAGAAATCAAAGACCGGTTCTGGGCTCTCATAGACGCGGCCATCGGCCCCAAAGACCACAAATCTATTGAATCCACGAGTGAACCATCTGTCGTGAGTGACTGTGAGAACTGTTCCTTCGTATTGATCCAGAGCATGTTCGAGCGATTCCGCGCTCGCTAAATCCAAGTTATCGGTTGGTTCATCAAGGAGAAGCAGAGTTGAACCGCTTAATTCCAGTAGCAGAATTTGAAAGCGTGCCTGTTGGCCTCCTGAAAGTGATGTGAATTTCTGTTCTGCTTGCTTATCAATTTCATACTTACGAAGCACGCTCTTTGCTGGACCTAACTGCAGTGAATACATCTCCCAAAGAATCTCCAAGAGGCTCTTTCCCTCGAATTCAGGATGTGAATGAGTCTGAGCAAAGTATCCAATCTCAACTCGTGCACCCACTTTGAAAGTGCCGGTGTATTCAAGTGAACTATCTCCAGAAATCATCCTAAAGAAGTGTGATTTGCCGGTACCGTTCTTTCCCAATACTGCAATCCGATCACCGAAGAAGACTTCTAAATCAAAAGGTTGAGTTAGAAATTCTCCAGAACCATTCTTGATCGCCACCTGTTCAAAGGTCAGCGCGCGAAGTCCGGTCCGTCCACCGCGTAGCCCCACTTTGACATCTTGCTCAACTGGTGGCGCTTCGGGCGCTCCTGCTTCTTCAAATTTACGAAGTCGCGTCTGCATCGCATGATATTTATTTGCCATATCTGGAGAAATTGCTGCTTGTACCTGCAAAGTGCGGACTAGATCTTTCAGTCTTTGATGTTCCTGTTCCCAGCGCAACAACAGTTCGGCAAATCGCGCATTACGTGCACGACGTGCTTCATGCCAAGTATCGAACTTCCCACCATGAACCCAGGCAGTATTTCCATTCACGCCTTGCTCTAGCGCCACGATTCGAGTAGCTGTGTTCTGCAACAATTCACGATCGTGGCTGACAAAGAGGATAGATTTCTTGGTTTCAGAGACAACTTTTTCAAGCCAACGTTTGGAGGGGACGTCCAGATAGTTATCTGGTTCATCAAGTAGCAACACCTCTTCTGGACCTTCAAGAAGTGCACGTAAAACCAACTTCTTCTGCTCTCCCCCAGAAAGAGTATTCACTTTACGGTCAGCTACCTCTTCGAAAGGTTTATCTAACATTTCGGTGCAGCACTTATCCCAGATAACTTCAAAGTCATATCCGCCGCAATCACCCCAATCGATGATCGCTTGGGCATAGGCCATCTGACTTTTTTCGTCACCGATCTCATTCATAACTTTCTCAGTTGCGATGATCTTCGCCGCTGCATCTCTGATGCGTGCAGGAGCAACCGAGATTAAGAGTTCGCGGACTGTAGTTTCATCACGTACAGACCCGATGAACTGGCGCATAACTCCTAGGCCACCAGTAATTGCTACGGTTCCTTCATCGGGTGAAATATCACCACAGATCATGCGAATCAGTGTTGTCTTTCCTGAACCATTGGGTCCAATCAGCGCAACTTTCGCCCCATCGCCAACTCGGAAGGAAACATCGTTGAGCAAAACTCTTCCATCCGAGAGTGAATACTCAACCCCAGCTATATCGATATGGCCCACTAGGCGCGTTTTCCAATCGTCACTTGTGCTCGCTCAAGGAGTTGATCGTTACTTGGATAATCAACTTGATACAAAGTTAACCCGCGCGCAGGAAAGACTAGCGAATCTGAGACGCGCTCTTTATTTGCGAGTAGCTCCCCCATCCATGCTGGATCTTTACGGCCATCAGCAACACAAACTACTGCTCCAACTAAATTTCGAACCATCGAGTAGCAGAAGGCATCTGCAACAACATCTGCAATAAGTAACCCTTCTGAAGTCCGCTGCCAGTGATACTTCTCTAGAGTTCGTATGGTGGTTCCACCTTCTTTGAACTTACAGAAAGCTGCAAAATCATGGTGTCCAAGAACAAGTGCACTCGCCTGGTTCATGAGATTAACATCGAGTGGGCGATACCACGATGCAACATCGTGGCGCGATAGCGGTGGAATCACATCGTTGTTATCAAGAATCTTGTAACTGTAATAGCGGCGCAGCGCTGAAAAACGGGCATGAAAGCCCTCAGGCGCATCAGTGATTTCCATAATGCGCACATCTTCATCAAGGATTCGATTGAGCTTGTAACGAAGATCCTTGTAGGTTAACTCAGAGTCAAAAATTGCATCGGGTACATCGACATGCACCACTTGGCCTGTGGCATGCACACCTGCATCTGTGCGCCCTGCAACGATGGATTCAACATCGACTCGCGCAATACGTGAAATGGCTTCTTCAACTAAATCTTGAATAGTCCGGCGATCAGGTTGAGCCGCCCACCCGTAGAAGTTGGTGCCGTCGTAGGCGATATCCATCCTTAAACGACGAAACCCACTCTCAGGAAAGAGAGTGGGCTGCGCCATCGTAAGAGTTACTTATTTTTACTTATCTGTTACGAGTTCGATCACTGCCATAGGAGCGTTATCGCCCTTACGAGGACCGATCTTTGTAATACGTGTATATCCACCTTCACGGTTAGCGAAAGTTGGAGCAATCACAGTAAAGAGGTTGTGAACAACTGTCTTATTTGCAATACGCGCCATGACTTCGCGACGCGCTGATAGGTCACCCTTCTTACCGAAGGTAATGAGCTTTTCAGCGAGAGGACGCAGACGCTTTGCCTTTGCCTCTGTTGTTGTGATCTTTCCATGTTCGAACAACTGCTCAGCAAGAGTACGAAGAATCAAGCGCTCGTGTGATGGGCCTGAACCCAAACGTGGGCCTTTAGTTGGCTTTGGCATTCTCTTCTCCCTTATGCCTGATCTGCATCAGCGAAGTCTTCATCTGATGCGTTGTAGTTCTGGTGTTGTGAAGGATCAAATCCAGCTGGGCTGTCCTTGAGAGACATTCCCATTGAGACAAGCTTTGCC
>JACCDL010801712.1_pt1 | contig 16581 bp, 17 predicted proteins | sample 7441931 | NCBI WGS metagenome assembly JACCDL01 (sample SAMN15323437, study PRJNA562643) | freshwater metagenome | isolation source: river surface water | place: USA:Blue River Watershed | collected 2017-08-16 | reverse complement strand
CGCACCTGGGGAGTTTCCTTGAGGGCATCCAAGAGCCTTTCAGGGAGTGGCATTTGCTTCCATTTATCAGGGGTCATCTTGCTGATCTCTTCAGCAAGGTATTGGCGCGCTTCTAAGCGTCGCTTAATTTCTGATTTGCTGGGTTTCTCAGGAATCAAAAATTCATCGGGTGAGTTGGATTGCTTCATAATGGCATTTTCGCAGACTCCTGTGAAAATGCACAGAAAAGTCACTGATTCATGGCCATCAAATCCACTATTTTTAAAGTTAACCTGTCCGTCTCAGACATTGATCATGGTTATTATGCCGATCATGCGCTGACCTTGGCCCGTCATCCCAGCGAAACCGATGAGCGCATGATGATGCGTTTGTTGGCGCTGTCATTCAATGCGCACCAGCTCAATGATCTTTGCCAAGGCGATGGTCAATTGGTTTTTGGTGCAGGCTTGTCCGATCCAGATGAGCCCGATGTGTGGTTAAAAGATTTCACAGGTCAAACTCGCTTGTGGGTAGAAGTCGGGCAGCCAGAAGAAAAGCCATTGAGCCGAGCTTGCTCTAAAGCTGAGAAAGTCGTGGTCTATGCCTACCATCATGCGGCAGAAGTGTGGTGGAAAGGAATTCAGAACAAATTAACGCGGATGGATAAATTATCGGTTTATCGCGTGCCCTCGGAGTTGTCGCAAGAATTGGCGATGTGGGCCGAGCGCAGCATGCAAATTCAGGCGACCATCCAAGATGGGCATCTCATGCTCAGCAGTCATCAAGGCACCATTGAAGTGAGCTGCGAGCGCTGGAAATAACTTAAGCACAAGAATGAAACAATTGACTACTGATTTAAGCCCTTTGAATCATCGATTGTTCAGAGCTATACTTCTAACATCATGAAAAAAATCATCGTTTTAAACGGACCTAACCTCAACCTTCTGGGAACTCGAGAGCCAGAAAAGTATGGCTCTAGTACGCTAGCCGATGTTGAAGCGCTGTGTCGCGAGACCGCAAAGCGATTAGGGTTTGAGGTTGAGTTTTTGCAAAGTAATCATGAAGGTCCGTTAATCGACAAGATTCAAGAAGCTGGTTTGGCTCATCGCGCAGGTCAGGTGCAGGGTGTGGTATTTAATCCAGGGGCTTACACACATACGTCTGTAGCCTTACACGATGCAATCGCTGCTGTGAGTGGTTTGCCCGTTATTGAGGTGCACATTTCCAATGTGCATGCGCGTGAAGCCTTTAGACATCATTCCTACATTTCACCTGTGGCTGCAGGCATTGTGGTTGGCTTCGGTATTCAAGGCTACGCCTTGGCCATGGAAGGCTTGGCTAAAAAGTCTTAAATCAATCGTGGGTCAATAGTGGGGTGGTCTCTCATCCCGCACAGAGTTGCCATCCCCGGGTGAATTGTTTGCCATTTGTAACTTTAAGGCTTTCACTTCTTTGATCAAGACATCAATCTGTTGCTGTTGCTTGTAAACGGTTTGATTGAGTTCCTCTACTAAGTCTTCAGAGAAACTTAATTTCACTTCGAGGTTGGTGATGCGTTCGTCTTGATCCATAAAAATCCGTTTCTTATTTGGAAGTAGCATACCTGAAGAAGTTCTAAAACTACAAATATGAGCCCTAAGCGTGCTAGCATCAGCACCTTTGTATCTCTTGAAGTGACTCCATGAGTTCAGGCTCTGTATTAAGCCCGCGCGTCCTTGTCTATTTGATCTTGCCCACCATTTTGTGGGCTGGTAATGCCATTGTGGGACGTTTGGCTGTTGGAGAAATCTCTCCCATTCTTTTGAACACATTGCGTTGGTCATTGGCCGCCTTGATTTTGTTGCCCTTGGGGTGGCGCCTATTCAAGTCGGATAGTCCAATTTGGCAAAATAAAGTTCGCTTTTTATGGCTAGGTCTTTTGGGGGTTGGTTCTTATAACGCCTTGCTTTATCTTTCTCTTGAAACATCGACCCCAATCAATGTCACATTGATTGGCGGGAGTATGCCCATGTGGATGCTATTGATTGGAGCCCTGTTTTATCGACAAAGCATTCAATGGCAACAAATGGTGGGGGCTTTGATTTCTTTATTGGGTGTGGTCTTGGTTTTGTCTCGAGGTGACTTGTCGAGTTTGATGGGCATTCAATTGGTGCTGGGTGATTTATACATCTTGCTGGCAACCATCTTGTGGGGTTTTTACAGTTGGATGTTGAGTCACCCTGGCAAGAGCTCTGAACAACAGTGGCCTTGGGCAGAGTTTTTATTGGCTCAAGTACTGTTTGGGGTCGTTTGGTCAACTGCGTTCTTGGGGGGTGAGTGGGCCATGGATGCAGTGGTTTTTAGTTTGACTCCTGAAACCATCGCATTGCTGATTTTCGTGGCGATTGCGCCATCCTTGATTGCCTATCGCTGTTGGGGTCTAGGGGTGAGGGCGGCTGGCCCTGCTTTGGCGTCATTTTTTGCCAATTTGATTCCGTTATTCACGGCGCTCATGTCGGCTGCGCTTCTTGGAGAGCCACCCCAGTTATTTCATGGCTTGGCGTTTGTGATGATCGTGGCAGGTATTGTGATTTCGTCTCGAAAACAATCCGCAGACAAACAATCAAGCGCTCACTAATTCAAAGCGACCATCTTCCATTTCTGCTTGAGGTCTGACCCAGTAATCATGCGTTTGCATGGATTCATAAACGTAGGCCACTTCAAGCGTGGCTTCTATGGTCGCTAAACCAATCACTACGTATAAACCACCCGTTTTCTTGTGGCGTAATTGACTTCCAATTGGAAACAAGCTGGGGTGTGTTTTGCGCATCATGAAGCAGCTCGCTTGGTTTTCCAAAGTGAGAATTGGGTATAAAAAATAAACAACAGACCCCAAATGACAATCGACGCATACGCCATCACCCAACCATCTTGACCCCAGTGTCGAGCGATATCTAAGGTGGCTCCAAATAATGCGGGGCCGATTAAGCCGCCCCCAAAACCCATGACTGAATGTAAGCCCATCGCAGTGCCTTTGATGGTTTGAGGAACACTAATGACCAAACCAGCTGTGAGTGTGGCTGAATCAGCCATGATGAAAATCGAATGGATCAAAGCAATAGCAACAATGATGCTCCAATGCATACCAACAGCAAATCCCAAAGCAATGCCACTGATCGCGCTACCTATCATGACCCAATAGACCCATCGATGACGACCGATGCGAAGCGCCATTTCATTGCCCAAAATAGATGCGGGTACCCCAATAAGATTCACCAAAGTGGCAATCAGAGTGGCACTCAATGGAAATGCATGTTCAGGAGCGGCAATCGATGCGCAATAAGTGAAGAAGGCAACTAACCATGCCCGAGAAGCAAACAGTTCTAGGGTGTGGGCTGCATACCCCAACATATAGGCCAAGGCCTCTTTGACCTCGAGGACTTTTTTCCAGCGCGCTAAGGGAAATGCATCTTTGAAGCTAAATTGAATCTCTAAAAATCCTTTTTCACCGGGTAGTGAGCGGGTGCCTGCCCAAGCCAATACACCCGCTAAGAATGGACCAGTGGCCACGATCATGAAGGCAGCTTGCCAGCCCAAGTGAGTGATGAGCATGCCAGAGAAAAAGTAGGAGGCTGCAGCGCCTATTCCAAAGAATGCCGTATAGAAAGAAATGTGGCGGGTTATTTCGCCGATGGTGACACGATCAGAAATAATTTTTAGGCCAGGCATGTAAGTCGCTGACACACCCGCACCATGAATCATTAAATAAATCCAGGCATTGTGAAAGTTGGTCGCTAAAAAGCCCATGCCAAAAAGACCCGCAGCGGCCAAAATGCCTCCCGCGAAATAAATTTGTCGGGTGTCCATTCGGTCCGTCAATGTCGTGGCAATCGGGACTGTTAAGACATAGCCAATAAAAAAACTACTGGCTAAAAATCCGGATTCAAAATTACTGAGTTGCCACTCTGTTTGAATGATGGTCAAAGCAGAGGGGTAGCAGGCAAATCCAAGGATGGATAAAACCTGTGTCAGTAGCATGAGATAGGTAGTCAAGATGCCTCGAATTATTTATTGTTATGTGGGATTGATTTTATCCCTAGAATGCCGATGGTGGATAATTCGGTTTAATCAACCATTGCCTCAAATGTTAGAACTTAGAACTCAAGCACTGCAATTACTCAGTATTTCAGACCCCTTTATCAAAGGGCCCTCCGTGCTCGCCTTGCGAAAAGATTTTGAAGCAGGTCAAGTCCAGCTTGACCCACAAAGCGTTCTGACTGAAGAGGGGGTTGAGATCCCTGGAAGACCCGCCACCCCCATTTTGGTCAATCCAGGTTTGGTCAAACGTCGCTCAATGGCCAGTAAAGAGGGGCGTGCCGTTTTGATTCATGCATTGGCTCACATTGAATTCAATGCCATTAACTTGGCTTTGGATGCCATTTGGCGATTTCCTAATATGCCAAACGACTATTACCAAGATTGGCTCAAAGTGGCTGCTGAAGAGGCCTATCACTTTGACTTACTGAATACATATCTGCAATCTCAAGGTTTTCAGTATGGCGATTTTCCAGCTCACAATAGCTTGTGGGAGATGGTGAGTAAAACCACAGACTCTATTTTGGCGCGCATGGCCTTGGTTCCAAGGACCATGGAGAGTAGGGGCTTGGATGCCTTGCCACCGATACAAGAAAAGCTTGCGCAAGCGCATGACCATGAAGCGGTCGCCTTGCTACAAATTATCTTGAACGATGAAATCGGTCACGTAGAAATTGGTAATCGTTGGTTTAATTACCTCTGTGAGCAAAACAAGTTAGATCCCATTGTGGCTTACGCGGATTTAGTCAAAAAATATGATGCCCCCAAACTAAGAGGCCCATTCAATTACGCCGCTCGAAAAGCCGCGGGCTTTACGGATGCCGAGTTGACTGCATTACACATCACTCAAACCCATTAATCAGGTTCAATCTGTAAAACATCAAAAGCGGCTTTTAAGCGCTTTTCATACTTTTGCTTCATCTCGCTGGCTTCTTGTTCTGACCAAGTTCTAAAGCCTTCTTTCGATTTGATGCCAAATTTTTTCTCAACCAAAATTTTTTGCAAACATTCTGGGATCTCTGTTCGATTCGAGAGGCTGGGGTAGATTTCTTTGGCAGCGATGGCCATGCCTTCCCATCCAGAAATTTCTTTTTGTGTCATAGGGCCGACAGCCGCATATCGAAAACCAAAGCTATAGCGCACTGCCGTATCCACATCCTCTGGGCTTGCAATGCCATCGTTGACCAATGACAAGGCCTCTCTCATTAAGGCGTGCTGAATGCGGTTGGCTAAAAACCCTGGGATATCTTGACGGACCAAAACAGGTTTCTTATCAGCTGCTTCAAACAAAGCACACACTTCTTTGGCGAGATTGGGGTCGGAAGCCTGACCTAATACCACTTCAACCAAAGGGACCACGTGAGCAGGCATGAAGTAGTGCATATTGAACATGCGATGAGCGGTCGCTAGGTCATGACTGATTTGGCTAATAGGAAAACCTGAGCTGTTGCTGCCGATTGGAATGCGTTCAGGAACCCGTTGATCCAGAGAAGCAAAAATAGTCTGCTTAAGAGCTAAATTTTCTGTGACCGTTTCAATGATCAGGACCACATTAGACCAATCAGACCACTCATCGATGGAACCGACTTGAATGAAATTCTTGCCCGTTGATCCCCCTTGTAAGTCATCCACCAATTTTTTGATTTCAGGTATGGCTGCATGGGCACGTTCAGTGTTTCTACCCAATAAGATGACGGCGTGCCCACTACTGATAAATCCAGCTGCAATACCAATGGCCATGGTGCCCGTGCCAAGAATGACCACTTTTTTCATGCTTGTCTCCATTGTTTTTATGTCTTCCATCATACCTAAGTCAGCGTCAGGATGTTGTTGACCAAATGGCTGATGAGGTATGTTTTATTAGGGTTTTAACTAACTCTTTGTGATCAAAAACCGCTTTGTTTTATCACCTAATCGGACTAGGATATAGCTTGCATTTCAAATCGGGAAGTCTTTATATTTAATGAGATTTTTCTAAATATTTGAAGTGCCATTGAAGATCAAAGTATCACCATTAAATATAAAAAATAGAGAGACAGACATGCCCATTATTCAATCCGTTGAAGTCACAGCCGTGAGTGTTCCTTTAGATCACGTCACTTCTTTTTCTACTCGCACTGTTTCAGAAAGACACTATTGCTTGGTCAAAGTGACCAGTGATACCGGTCATCAAGGCATTGGATTTTGTTATGTGGGTAGTGCTGCGGGTGAGTTGGTGCAATTGGCGGTTGAGCAGTTATTGGCGCCGAAATTGATCGGTCAAGAAAGTCACCGCACCGAAGGTCTGTGGCAAGAGATGTACACAGAATCGATTTTGCAAGGGCGATCTGGCAGTGTGATGCGTGCCATTTCTATTTTGGATATCGCTCTGTGGGACTTAAATGCCCATTCTGTGGGTTTGCCACTGCATCATTATTTGGGTTCGTTTGCAAAAGATCGGGTGCCTGCATACGCCAGTGGCGGATATTACTTAGAGGGTAAAACACCCGCTAAGTTGGGTAAAGAAATGGAAGCCTATGTGAAGCTAGGCTTCAAAGCAGTCAAAATGAAGACAGGGCGCTTAAGTCCTAAGGAAGAGGAAGCCCGATTAAAAGCGGTGAGGTCAGCTGTAGGCCCAGACATCATTGTGACTATGGATGCGAACAATGCATGGCGTGATATTCCCACCGCCATGGAATACATGAAACGCTTTGAAGCCTATAACCCCTACTGGATGGAAGAACCCTTTTCTCCGGATGCCATTGATCTTCATGCACGTTTAGCAAAACTGACCTGCATCACCATTGCCACCGGTGAGATTGAAGTGGGTCGTTGGCGTCATCGTGACTTGGTGGAACAAGGGGGTGCAGAAATATTACAAACCGATGCGGCTGTGTGCGGAGGTATTTCAGAATGGCGAAAAATTGCTGCCTACGCGGATGTCAAAGGAATTACCCTAAGTCCACATTGGTTCCATGATTTACATGCGCCATTGGTCGCTGCTACACCCAATGCCCGATTCGTAGAATTCTTTGTCGATGATCAAGTTCTCAATTTCCGCCGTTTGATTAACAAGCAACTCAAATTCAAAGACGGCGATTTGATCTTGCATAAAACACCGGGTCTCGGTTTTGGATTTGATGAAGCGGCTGTGAAGAAATATGCGTTGGGGAAGAAAGCATGGACCATCATTCAATAAGCCCTGCGCGCGCCAAACAATATGTGATGGATGTCTTCACGCGCTTGGGGATGGCGCAAGAAGATGCACTGATTGCTGCTGAATACATTGTGCGAGCAGATTTGGTGGGAGCAGATGGGCATGGTTTATTTCGCATGCCCCAGTATGTTGCTCGCTTTCAACAAGGGGGCATGAATATCCACGCCAAAATCAAAACCATCAAAGACAGTGGACCCATGGCTTTATTGGATGGCGATAATGGCTTAGGTCATTTGGTGATGTACCGATCCACCATGATGGCGATTGAAAAAGCCAAAGAGTTTGGAATTGGCTGGGTGGGGTCCAATCATGGCAACCACTCTGGCGCTGGCGCGCATTATGTGAACAGAATTGCAGACGAGGGCTTGGTAGGGATTTACCTGGCGGTAGGCAGCGCCAATCACATGGCGCCAACAGGAGGCTCTAGTCGTTTGTTATCGACCAACCCGATTGCTTTTGGGGTGCCAGCCGGTCATGGTAAGCCGCATGTGATTTTAGATATGGCCACGACGGTGACCGCCTTTGGAAAAATCAAAGTCAAAGCCCAGAAAAATGAGCCCATGCCCGTGGGTTGGATGATTGATTCACAGGGTCAACCCATTACTGATCCCAAGAAAACATCTGAAGGTACTCTACTGCCGATTGGCGACCACAAAGGCTATGGTTTGGCCTTGATGATTGGTTTATTGGCTGGGTGCATGAATGGAGGTGCCATGGGCAGCAACGTGGTTGACTTTAATAAAGACAGTAGCACGGTCACCAATACGGGTCAAACCATGATCGCCATCAATCCCGATTACTTCATGGGGCATGAGTACTTTCTTAATGAGGTTAATCGTGTGGTGGATGAATTGCATGCATCGACCACTTTGCCGGGTGTTGATCGGATTCGGGTGCCTGGTGAGGGTGCCATGGCAACGGAGAAAAAAAGAAGCCAAGAGGGTATCCCTTTGGCTCCTGAATTGCGTGCAGCATTGAATGAATGCGCACAAAGTTTGGGTGTTCCTACCATCTAAAAAGAGGTATCCAGCGGTTTCGTTGATTATTTCTTTTTGGATTGTTCGTAGCGTGCTTTGTTCTCTTCATTCGGTGGGTATAAGCCGGGTAATGCAGCACCGGCTTTGACTTGTTCCATGATCCAAGACTCTAGATTTTCTTGCTCAGGAGCCATGGCCACCATGTCATCCACCAAATCAGCTGGAATCAATACAGCACCGTCATCATCAATCACAATCACATCATTGGGGAAAACCGCGACACCGCCGCAAGCAATCGGTTGTTGCCAAGCTACAAAGGTGAGGCTAGTCACGGAGGGAGGGGCGGCAACACCACTACACCAAACAGGCAATTTTGTTTCTAAAACACCGGCCACATCTCGCACCACACCATCAGTGACCAGAGCAGCAACCTGACGTTGCTTCATGCGCTGACACAAAATATCACCAAAAATACCTGCATCTGTGACGCCCATGGCGTCCACCACGGCAATGCAACCAGCCGGCATGTCTTCAATCGCAGCGCGAGTTGAGATTGGCGAGGACCAAGAGGCCGGTGTGGCCAGGTCTTCACGCGCTGGCACAAACCGCAAAGTAAAGGCACGACCCACAATACGGCCTTGCCCCTTTTTGAGCGGCATGCTGCCGCGGATCCAAACATTGCGTAAACCTTTTTTAATCAGCAAGGTCGTCAATGTGGCGGTTGTGACCTTGGACAAAACTTCAATAACTTTCGGGTCTAAAGCTTGCACGGGAGTATTCATAGGAGCCTCTTAAATATTTGGAATATTGCCGCCATCCACACGAATCACAGAACCTGTGATGTAGGACGCTGATTGACTGGCTAAAAATGCGGCAGTATCACCATATTCCTCAGGTCGACCTAAGCGTGCCATTGGAATAGATTTCAAACTATCGGCTTCAATCTCTTCCACGGATTTGTTCTCGCGTTTGGCGCGAGACTCATCTAAAAAGCGAATGCGGTCTGTGGCGATTCTGCCTGGCACGATGATGTTGGAGGTGATGCCATGGGGGGCTAATTCGCGGGCCAAAGTTTTAGACCAAGCATGTAAAGAAGCTCTTAAAGTATTAGAAATCGCTAAATTGGGAATCGGAGTGATGGCACCCGAAGACGTACTGGTGATGATGCGACCCCAACCTCGTTGTTTCATTCCCGGAATCGCGCGATCCGTGATGGCAATCACGGAGAGCACCATTTCTTGAAACTTCTCAATCCAAAGCGTTGTTGATTGTCCTGCTGCAGGAGTGGGAGGTGGTCCGCCTGTGTTGTTGACCAAAATATCCACTGGACCGAGTTCTTTTTCCACTTGCGTGAACAGCGCGTCTATGCCAGACAGATTCGCTAAGTCCCATGCGATGCAATGAGCTTGACCACCTGCTGCTTTGATGATGGCGGCTGTCTCTTCCAAATTCGCCACGGTTCTACCAGCCAAGGCAACTTTGGCGCCTTCTTTGCCTAAAGATATGGCCATGGCGCGGCCTAAGCCACTGCCAGCACCAAACACCAAAGCCGTTTTATTTTTAATGCCTAAATCCATGATTCAATTTCCTTTAATCGCTTTGTTTGTCTCTTGGTTAATCGTTCGATGTCCAAAATATCTGCTGCCGAGAGTTTGGGGCCGGGTTTGCGCACAGCCGCTGATGCAATCACCCCGCGCTGAGCCAAAATGTATTTGCGCACAGCCAAACCTATATTGGCTTGTTGCTCATACTTGGCCAAGGGAAGGTAAGCGTCAAATACATCGCAGGCTTTTTCAATTTCGCCTTGAGCAAACAACTCACAGACGCGCACCATCATCTCGGGATAGGCAAAACCAGTCATGGCTCCATCAGCACCACGAATCATTTCTTCTGTTAAGAATAGACCGCCACCATTGCCTGTCAAAATCGATACACGCTCTATTTCTTTCTTTTCAATTGCATTGAGAATGCCCGATAACTTATTCAAACCAGGGCAATCTTCGTGTTTGAGCATCACGCAGTTGGGCGAGTTTTTCAAAATCTTGATGACCACGGCAGTCGACATTTGAACCCCAGTCGATACTGGATGGTCTTGTAAACACCAGGGGACTGAAGACCCGAGGGTTTCATTGACCATGTCAAAGTAAGCTGTGATTTGATCATCGGTTCTAAGGGTTGAGGGTGGGGCGACCATCACACCCGCTGCCCCCATGTCCATCACTGAAGTGGTCAATTCTTTCATCGCCGCAAAACCGGGTGAAGAAGCGCCGACTACCACGGGAACACGACCATTCACTCGCTTGAGTACGCGAGCCACAAATACTTTAGATTCTTCAGCCGTCAGTTTGGTGGCCTCACCCATGATGCCCAAAATGGTTAAACCTGTGACACCGCAGTCCAGGTAAAAATCCACCATGGAGTCTGTGCTCTCTAAATCAAGCGCGCCATTGTCTTTAAATGGAGTGACTGCGATTAAGTAAACCCCACGGCTATTTCGGTTGAACTGATTCATTGCCTGACTCATGCGCCTACTCCTGAGGCAGTGGCTCTCTTGTTTTTGATGATTTGTAATACGACCACCAATACAAAGCCAATGAAACCTGCGGCATCCGAGTAGCTAGACGGGTAAGCCAAACAAACACCTGACAAAATCAAGACCCAGCGTTCAAAGAAATTTGTTTTGGCCAAAAACCAACCTTGTAAGCCGCCTGCCAAAGCAATCACGCCAGCAACTGCCGTAAAGCTGACCCAAGCAATTTGCATCCAATCTGCTTTGGCCAATGCATCGGTCGAGCCCATCAATAAAAGAGCGCTGCCTGACGAATCTAATACAAACATAAAGGGCACCAAAATCGCTGGGGCAACGTACTTCCAACTTTGCAAAGTGGTCTTATAGGGATTGCCTTTGCAAATTGCAGCGGCTGCAAAAGGTGACAGTGCAGTTGGAGGAGACACTTCAGAGAGAACGGCGTAATAGAAAATAAACATGTGAGCAGCAAAAGCCGGTACGCCCAAATTAATCAATGCAGGTGCAGTGATCACGGCACAGATGATGTAAGACGCAGTGACAGGGACTGCCAAGCCCACAATCCAAACAATCATGGCGGTGAAAATAGCTGTCAGCAACAATGAGCCATCAGCCAATTGAATGATGATGGAGCTGAATTTCAAACCCAAGCCAGTCAAAGTCACGGTTCCCACAATCAAACCCGCGCCAATACAGGTAGCTGCAATGCTGATCACACCCGAAGAGCCATTGGCCAAGGCTTTGATGAGATTTGACTCATACAAAGATTTTAGGATGGGCTGTTTGCCAGAGAATAAGTCCCAAGGTAGGATGGCCGTGTCGGCCCGCAACATGCTAGTGGCTGCTGATAAGACCGTTGCCCAGAATACAGACATTACGGGTGAGAAGCCCAAGAGCATGAATGCCACAATTGAAATCAATGAGAAGAAATGAAACCAATATTTCTTCGCTAAATTCCAAGCGGTATCGACCTTGTCAATTTTGATGGCCGACATGTTGTATTTTTTGACATCAATCTCAACCATCACAAATAAACCAAGATAGAAAAGAATGGTCGGAATGCAGGCCATTAATAGGACATCTAAGTAAGAGATCTTTAAAAAGTCGGCAATCAAAAAGGCGGCAGCTCCCAATACTGGAGGAGAAATAATGGCGCCTAAGCCACCAGCGGCCAAAAGACCCCCAGCGGCATTTTTGTCATAGCCGACTTTATCAAGCATGGGTGCAGCCACTGTGCCCACCGTGACTGTTGTGGCAACCCCTGAACCTGATGGGCCACCGAGCAAGAAAGACGAGAGCACAATTGTTTTTCCCACGCCAGATGATTTGCCCCCCATCGCACTGAACGCAAAATCAATGAAGAATTTACCGGCGTTGGTGAACTGTAAAAAAGCTCCAAAGATGGTGAACAAGATAATCAGGGTGGCTGATACGTCGACTGCTGTTCCAAAGACACCCTCGAGTGTCATGTACATATAGCCTACCAAGCGTGAGATGTCATAGCCCTTGTGTGTCCAAGGCGCTGGCAATTGATTGCCAAATAATGCGTAAGCTAAAAACAATAAGGTGACTGATAGCAAAATCAAGCCATTGGTGCGACGAATGCCTTCTAGAATCAAAACAATAAAAATAATGCCAAAAATAATGTCTTGTTGCAGAGGGGCGGTGTTGCGATCGGCTAAATCATCACCCCCTTGAAGAATGTAATAGGCCGTTGCGATGGAAAGTGCAGCCAAGACAATGTCCCAAAGCATTAAGCGATTCTTAAAGCGAGCGGCAATCGGAAACGATAAAAATAAGATGGTGAGAACAAAACCCACATGGATCACCCGCAACTGCAAAGTGGGCACAATCGAGTAGGCAGCGTACAGATGAAAGAGTGACATCAGCACAGCGGCCAATGTTAAAAATATCGCTAGAAAGCCCTGGTACTGATGAGAGTCACCTTCTTCTTGACGAATTAAGGACTCGACTTCCTGTTGGGTTTTTTCATCCAATGCAGGGGTTTGATCTTGGATCATGATGGTCTCGCTCAATAGAAAACTACCCAAGGGCTACTTGGGTAGTATTTTTTTGTGTTTTTATTTTTTTAGAATCAAGTTTAGAACTTCGCGCCACGTTCTTTCAAGTACTTGATGGCACCTGGGTGGAAGGGCACAGAGCTATTGCCTGGTTTTTGGCTGGCAATGTTGATGCTTGAATATTCAGTGTGTGTTGCGATCAACTCTTTTTGATGATCAAAAATGGCTTTCACAATCTTATAAGCTTGATCATCGGGCATAGAAGCACTGGCGACCAAAATATTCGCTACAGCAGACACTTGGTTGTCTTTGGCCATACCAGCGTAGACGCTCTTAGGAATCACGTCAGCATAGTAAAGATTGCCATATTTTTTATTCATGGCAGCTACTTCAGTAGCGTTATCAATCATGACAATTTTGGTTCCTGGTGTGTTGGCCAAATCAGTCACCGCAGCCGTTGGTAAGCCACCGACCCAGAAAAATGCATCAATCTTGCGATCTTTCATGGCATTCACGGATTCAGCAGCACTCAAACGCTCACGTTTCACGTCTTTGTCTTTGTCTAAGCCGGCGGCTTCAATCAAACGGAAGGCCATCACTTCAGTGGCGCTACCAGGAGAACCGGTACTCACGCGTTTGCCTTTGAGGTCTTTCATAGATTTGATGCCAGTGGCTTCAGTGGTCACCACGTGCATGCGGTTGGGGTAGAGAACCAACAAAGTGCGAAGCTCTACTTTTTTGCTGGCAAATTTACCTGTGCCCTCAATCGCATCTTTGGCAGCGTCCGCCATTGAGAAGCCCACATAAGGTTTACCGGTGCCAATCAAATTGATGTTGTCAACTGAACCGCCTGTCACTTCAGCCGTGGCTTGCATGCCTGGTACATGTTTTGAGAGAACAGAAGCCAAGCCTCCACCCATCGGGTAGTAAACACCGCCTGTGCCGCCTGTACCTACAGAAATATTTTGAGCGCCGACGAGACCCGCCGAGCTAAAAATAAGCGCTGCCAATAGTTTTGCAATTTTCATTCTTGTCTCCGGTTTGTTATGAAAAGTTGATAGGACCGTATTAGAAAATTTAGCATTATTTTTTTCTTTTCGCTGAACCTTTTTCAATTAACTAGGGTTATTACTGAGCAATTACTTTTAAAAAATAGAATGCACCAGGATTGGGCCTCTAGGGGAGGTTTCTCATCTGAAAAATTAAGAAAATTCGTTTACATTCTTAGCTAAAAATAAGTGTTAAAAATTTATTCAATAAGAAACCATTGAGACAAACATAGAGATACAGAGGCAGGCATGACAGCACATCAAAAAGTAGTGGTAGTCGGCGGTGGCACCATGGGGGCAGACGTCTCTTTGGTTTTTATACGCGGTGGTTATGAAGTCGAGATCATTGAGGCTGGTCAGGAACGAAGAGATTTCTTACCCCAGTATTTGGCTTTTCAAGCCAAAGAGTTCAATCTCAATCCATCAACTCCTGTCAAGGTTCATGAGAACCTTGATAAGGTGAACTGGCCCACAGTTGATTTGGTGGTGGAATGTATTCCTGAGCAATTGCCTCTTAAACAAGTGCTCTTTGCTCAGTTAGACAAATTGGCGAGTCCCCACACCATTTTGGCCAGCAATAGTTCAAGTTTTCCGATCAGTCAAATTGCAATGGGCTTGACCACTGCCGAACGCATGATTGGTTTGCATTTTTTCATGCCGGCCCACTTGGTGCCCTGTGTCGAAGTGATTAAAGGTGAGAGAACCAGTCAAACAGTCATGGACGACTTATTCCAAATCATGACCCGGTGCTTGATGGTGCCAGTGCGAGTGAACAAAGATTTACCAGGTTTCTTGGCCAATCGCTTGCAGCATGCCATGTCTCGAGAGGCGTTTTCGATGATTGATCAAGGGATTGCCAGTCCAGAGGACATTGATAATGCCGTGCGCTTTGGTTTTGGTTTTCGATATTTGGCAGCAGGCCCTGTGATGCAACGCGATCACGCAGGCGTAGACATTCATACGGCGGCTGGGGCTAGCATTTATCCTTCTTTGTGCAATGATGCAATCCCAGCGCGATGCCTCACTGAAAAAGTGGCCAATCACCATTTTGGGATGAAAACTTCTCAAGGTTTTTATGAGTGGAATCCTGAGACCATCAAAAAAGAGCGTGAGCGTTATGACACCATCCTGAAAGCAGGGCTCAAAATCATTCAAAAAGACATTGAAGAAATTTGTCGCTAGAAAATTACCAAGAAAAAAGCTTGCTTTTTGAGCGATCAAAAGAGCAAGCTTTTTGGTTTGGTGCCCCAGGAGAGACTCGAACTCTCACGCCTCTCGGCACCGGCTTCTAAGACCGGCGTGTCTACCATTCCACCACCAGGGCATGGCTTTGGCGCATGAGACCATTGCTTAAATATCTCACCACTTCAGCTAAGCCCATCATTCTACTTGAATTTTCCCTAAATTTAAAGTCCGACTGGGGATTTCTCAAGGGCTTCCATCTACGAAGCATTAGCCATAAGGCTAATGTGCGATTGCTCGATATATTTCTATCATACAAATTTAGATAACTGTCTGTTAATTCTGATTTTTTTGGAATGATTGACAGCCCATTCAGTCTGAGAGTTTTGTATGCCTAGATTATCTGCGCCCATCAAAAAAGCTACTCAAATTGCTCTATTTGGAGGGCTTTGTGCCATCTCTGGGCAGGTCTTGGCAGGTGGTTTTGTAGACACCCTGGCTGATATTTTCTCTTGGATCGCCATCATCATCGTTCCGATTGTTTTTGCCATTGCTTATTGGCAAATTCATTATCTGCCTAGCAAGATTGCAGAAAAAAGACAGCATCCTCAAAAAGAAGCGATACATGCCATGTGCATGGTGTCTCGTTTTTCAGGGGGATTATTTTGGCCCATCGCTTTTGTTTGGGCTCATTTGAGACCAACCATAGTGCCGCTCTCCAAGGAGCAAGTTCAAGCGATTGCGCAGGCTCAAAAAAATTCTGAGGCCAATTCATCTTCAAATGGCGTGAAGGAATAGTCATGTTAGAAATCATCATCGTTCTTTACGCTTTGGCTGTTTGGTGGATATTTTTTAAACGCAAGCTTTATCCGTGGGATAAGCGCGCCAAAATCATCGTTTTTGTGACGCCTGCGGTATTTGTAGTGATCATGATTTTGCTCATGAACATCTTTGCGCCTAGTAGTAACGATGTTCGTGTCACTCGTCATGAGATACCGATCATTCCTCAGGTCAAGGGTCGTGTTATTGAAGTGAATGTGACGGACAACCAACGAGTTAAAAAAGGTGATGTTTTGTTCAAGATTGATCCTGAACCTTATCAAGCATCCGTCAATGCGCTCAACGCCAAATTAAAACTAGCCAAGAAACGTGTGGATGAGCATCGCGCCCTTGTAAAGACAGGATCAGGCAATCGTTTTGACCTTGAAAAAGCAGAAGCTGATTACGATGAGTTAAAAGAAAAGGCTGACAATTCTTATTGGGAGTTAGAGCAAACCATTGTCAAAGCGCCCAGCAATGGTGTGATCATCAATGCACAACTTCGCCCAGGGGTCTTTTTAGTGCCAACTCCCTTGCGCGCTGCCATGAGTTTTCTGGAAGATGAGCCACAGGTATTCATGTTGTTTCATCAAAATGAACTCCATCAAATCAAACCGGGTCATGAGGCAGAGTTTTACGTACCCACCAATCCGGGTCAAATTTATAAAGCCAAAGTTGAGAGTGTGATTTGGGCTCAACGCCAAGGCCAGGTCAATGCCAGCGGTGATTTACCTCAAACAGGTGTTAGACCAGCGGT